>OLPU01002987.1_pt1 | contig 10639 bp, 8 predicted proteins | sample 1673111 | NCBI WGS metagenome assembly OLPU01 (sample SAMEA3136755, study PRJEB25190) | human gut metagenome | reverse complement strand
TCGACAACGTCGAGGAGCACAAGGACGCCGTCGAGACCATGATGAAGTCTCTGGAATTTGCCGACGACATCGCCGAGGCCAAGACCGAGGCCATGGACGTCAAGCTCGACGATATCGAGATCAAGCGCTAAGCGACTGGCGAGCGCAACGGGAAACACGGTCGCAGTGCAAACAAGCGACGGTACCCCAGCGCTTCGTACCCAGGGAGGGCCGGTAAACCGACCCTCCCTTTCTTATGCCTGTAGCCGACGAACGCGAGGATGCCGGACGCCGGAACCGCCCCAAATGTGGCAACAGTACGAAAACGACAAACACCCCAACACGTCCGCCCACCGATTTATTGCGCCGCGCAGACAATTAAACCAGCATCTTTAAACATCTGGGCAGTATAGTGACCAAAACTATCGCATAACCGCACTCTGCGAATGGAGAAGTTATGACCGAACACCATGCCATCAGCCGCCGAGCGTTTACGCTGGGCCTAGGGCTTGCGGCGTTGTCACCACTTGCAAGCCTGCCCGAAACCGCAGCGCCGGGCATTCCCCTGCGAGCGGCATTTGCAGACAACACACCCGCACCGTCGGACAGCCTCGACAATTTCGTCATTCGCCTTCGCCCCGCGGGCTATTTTCGCACCGCGAGCGTCAACCAAGACGGCAACGTTCGCGGCAACGTCTGCCACCTGTTTAACGACGGCACGTCCAGCAAGCTCATCCTTGAGAACGTAACGACCAAGAATGACGATACAAACTGGTATGCTATCCGCACCTTGCTCAATTTCGAAGAGCATAAAAAGACGGGCTACAGCATTTGGTCGGTCGACGACGACTCTGACAAAGATGGAAAGGTCATCCACGTATGGGGCGGCGAGTATGACAACAAGCCCAGCCGCGCTTTTGCGTTCGAGCGTCAATCAAACGGAACCTATATCATCCGAGACCGCACGGTCGAGAAAGAAACCGAGAAAAAAGACATTAAGTACCTGGCAATAGAATCGAACGGCGAAGACCAGGACAACAATAAGATCTGCCATAAGAGTAAGAGCATTCCGTGGGAGCTCGAACTTATCGGTTACGACATGAAAAAGAACGATGCCACGGTTAGCAGCCTCGACTGGATCACGTACAGCAGCTACGTCGACGGACCATGTTGGATGAAATACGTCGACGACAACAAGTTCCTCGACGAGCTGAGCATCCCGGGTACGCACGATTCGGGCACCTGCAGCGTGGACAACGACACTGAGCCCCAATCCTCGCAAGTAAAATGCCAGCAGGATTACATTCCCACGCAGTTGCTCGAAGGCATTCGCTATTTTGATATCCGGATCGGAAAGGGCGATGACCCCGGCATCGACCACGGGATTTTCTACCTACTCAAAAAAGACGGGAACTATCTGCATCTCTCCGATGTCATCGGGTACTTCAAAACGTTTTTGAACGAAAACCCGTCAGAAGCGCTCATCATGCTCGCATCGCGCGGCAACGATGAGGCTACCGACGAAAGCATAACGACGGCCTTCGCCAAGGTTATGGCCGATAACCCCAACCTGTTCTACACGTCGAGCCACGTCCCCACGCTGGGCGAGGTGCGCGGAAAGATCGTCCTGCTGCGTCGATTTGGGCTCGCCGGCAACAGCGTAAGCGGCCACACGTGGGGCCTCGACCTCACCCAATGGGATGACAAGATCAAGGCGCATTCCGGGCAGTCGATGTGTCTCGTCCAAGACGCGCGGGGATTTGAAGCCGCGGGGGAAACAGGCGACAAAGAGCCCTATTGCACCAAGGTATACGCCCAGGACAAGTACAAACTCACGGGAACCGACAAGCTCAGCTGGGTCGATAATGCGCTGAAGGAAACGTCCGGGCGCACGCGCAACGAGGTAGATGTCGAGGACGATAACGGGGCCAAGGAGAAAGTCCTGGAGCGTTGCTGGTCTATCAACTACACCAGCTGCACGGGCTTGTCGCACGGAGGCAATCCTTTTACCTCGGCACGAGTAGTCAACGAGCATCTGTATAAGAGCCCGTACATCAATCCCAGCGGCATCGAGGATACAAAGTCAGATTACCTCAAGCACATTGGCATCATCGCATCCGACTTTGTTGATGCGGCGCTGGCCCGGAGCATCTATCAGCGCAATTACGATACGGAGCACAAGCAGACGGCTTCGTACTATCTCCCGTACTATCTCCCGGCCCGCATGCGCATGACGTACGGCGACTCGCTGAGCGATGCCTCATTCCAGGATGGCAAGACCGTTGGCGAGGGCCGTTTCCGCCTCGTTAACAGCAGCAACGCGCTCAACGCGACAGCTTCGGGCCATGCGTTTGCCATTGAATACGTGGATGTCGACGCCCTGGGCAACGAGACCGTTACGGGGCTGCAGGGCTCCGTACCCATCGATATCGATCCACGCGCGCTGACGCCCCATTTTGAGGGACTCGAAGGCCTTAAGGCCGGCGAAGACGTGCGCGCCAAGATTGCGGCATCACTCGAGGGCAAGCTCGAAACCGATGCCTGCACGGCCCAGCTCGAGTTTGTGCACGACGCGAACGGCGCTCCGGGCACAGCAATGGCCGAGGGCGAAACATTTGCCGCAGGAACGTACTGGGTGCGCGTGAACGGTCTCTTGGGCAACGCGGCGCAGAACTACACGCTCGCCAGCGACGGAGCCGCAAGCTTTACCGTAGCGGCCTCGGACAGTGCTGCCGGCGCCGGCACCGGCAGCGGCACGGGTTCCAACGCAGGCAGCGCTGATAAGAACGGTAAGGGCAACAAGGGCAAGGGCTCGGGCGGAAAGCTCGCCGACACGGGCGACAGCTCTGGCGTTGCCGCCGGGCTCGCTGCCGCCGCCGTGGCGACAACGGTCGCCGGCGCGGCGATGCTTGCCAGTGACGGTGAAAACAACGAGGACGTTGTCGAATAGGCAAGCCGGCCTTTTAGACACATCGACTCAATCGGGGGCGCAGAACACCGTTCTGTGCCCCCGATTTTTACCTTGGCCCGAACGCCGCTATCGGCTACATCACCATGTTCAGCGCGTTAACAAACTCCTGGGCCTTCGCACGGCTGTTCAGGCTAAAGACGCAAGCGGTCAACAGACGATTGCGCAGAAAAACATCGCGGCCTTTGATTCTATTGACGCCCGTAATGTCCTTAAGATAAACAATCTCGGTGTGCTTGCCGCCAAAAGTGCCCTTCTTGAGCACCTCGATACGATTGGGGTAGATCTTAACGTCTTTAAAGCTACCCGAACCTTTGTCCTGGAATAGCAGCGTGTTGTTGTCCATACGCGTCACTCCCGTGGGGTTCGCTAAAACTGTCTCTATGGTCACATTTTAGTCACCGCAAGGCCCCCATGCGAAGGTGCCAAACAGCACAGTAATTCGTGTCCGCGCGAGGCTTTAAACTAAATTCGATAAAGATGCATTCCACAAGAGGAAAGTGGGGCGACAGTGATGGGCGAACTGGTAAACCGTGGAGAATCGGCAATCGTGCCCGAAGGTTTTTACAAGCAGGTCTCCTCGATTCTCAACGCCGCTCGCGACAAGGCCTATACCGCCGTTAACTTTGCGATGGTTGAGGCATATTGGGAGATCGGCAAGAGTATTGTTGATGAACAGGGCGGAGAGGGGCGCGCAGCATATGGAGAGGCATTGATTGCAGGCCTCTCCAGAAGGCTTACCGCGGATTTCGGAAGAGGCTTTGGCATCGCAAACCTTCGCAATATGCGTCAGTTCTTTCTTGCGTTTCCAATTCGCGACGCACTGCGTAGCGAATTGAGCTGGACTCATTACCGCAGGTTGATGCGCATTTCCGACCCTGACGCTCGCACCTGGTACATGAACGAATGCGCCGATTCTCGTTGGAGCACGCGTCAGCTCGAACGCCAGATCAATACCATGTTCCGCGAGCGCCTACTTGCCAGCAAGGACAAGGAGGCCGTCACCCAGGAAATCCAAAAGAGCGCCCCGGCTCGTCGCCCCGAGGATATCATCCGCGACCCATATGTACTGGAGTTTTTAGGTTTCTCGGACGATACTGCGTTTCGCGAGAGCGATCTAGAGCAGGCGCTCATCACGCATCTTCAGAAGTTCCTGCTGGAGCTTGGCCGTGGTTTCGCTTTCGAGGCGCGCCAAAAGCGCATCACCTTTGATGGACGCCATTTCTATATTGACCTTGTGTTTTACAACTATCTGATGCGCTGCTTCGTGCTCATCGACCTTAAGACCGATGACCTTACGCATCAGGACCTAGGCCAGATGCAAATGTATGTGAACTACTACACGCGCGAACTCATGAACGAAGGCGACAATCCGCCCATAGGCATCGTGCTCTGCGCGGACAAAAGCGATTCGATCGTCGAGTACACGCTGCCCGAAGACAACGACCAAGTGTTTGCCGCCAAATACCTGCCGTATCTTCCAAGCAAGGAAGAGCTGGCGCGCGAGCTGAGTGCCGAGTACCGCGCCATCAATGAAGCGTCTAATGGCGAAGCGCAAGGGTAGCAGCACGTTGCGACCGAAGCCACCGCAGCCGTCGCAGGCGCACTCGCGGTTGCGACGCACGCTACGAAACAATACCGGTCATGGACGCCGGCAACGACATTCTAGCCGTGGCTGGCGAGCATGACCTGACAGGCAAAGACGCGGCCTTCGTCTGATGTGGGTCCATTGGCTGTCACAGAAAAGGGCCGGTTGCAGCCGGCCCTAGACGATAATACCTGCGTTGCCCGCGTCTCCGAAGTTTAAGCGCTGAGGAGCGGGTTCCGCGGCACAACCTGATTTTACCCAGTGAGGCAGCTCTTTTGCAGCCGCTCCACTGTTTATTTACATCTGGCACCCTCAAACAATCAGACAGCAGCCCGCACTCCTGAGAGCCGCCCCGCACCCCCGGCCATCACGTTACGGCAACAACCGGCGCTACTCCCCTACTTCCCAAAGATCGCAGCGAACAAGCCCTTGCGTTTGGGCTTTTCCTCTCGGTAAGAACCCTCGACGGCGGCTGCCACCTGACGCGGCTGCTCGCCGTCTCCACGGCGCACAATCTGATAGAGGAACGGCGATTTAACGTATTTGACCTCGACGGGCGTGGCGTGCACAGTGCTCTCGCCGGACAGATGCAGGCTCGGGTTGAGCGGCGCCACGATATGCGTCTCGCGCTTGTCGCTAAACACTACCGCTGCCGCACGACCCGTCTGGCCGTTCACGGCGATGCGCACCTGCTCGCCATCGCGGCCATCCGTCGCCGGACGGTCGACAAAGTACACCGGCACCATCACCAAACCGTCCTTGTGTTTGCGAGCCTTGCGCGCCCAGGTGCGGATGCTCTTTTTATTGAGCCCCAGTACAGCCTCGGCGTCGTTGCCCGCAATGTCGAGCGCCAACTTATCAATGACCACCTGGTCCTTGGTAGACGCATCGACGGAGACGACGCGGAAGTCGCCTTCCTGCATGGCCGGGTCAAACGGCCCAACCTTGGCATAGTCCCACGGCTCCAAAATGCCCATAAGTCGAACATCCAGATAGTTTGCCCTCGGATACGCCCAGTCGAGCACCTCGTAGTACACCAGGGTTTCCTTGCTCAGGCCCTTGCCCGGGAAGCTCGCCATCATGCGCAGGTCCGCCAGCGCCATGGGGAAATAGAAGAGCATCATGTCGTTTTGGATCGCATCTTCCACGTCGTGCCCGGCAAAGGCGTCGGGGTACTGGCGCACCAGCTGCAGTGCGTTGGCACGTGCCTGCTGCGGCGAGATTTCGCAGGGAATGCCCTGCTCCGGCACATACTCCGCACCCACGCCCATGGTCAGACGCTTGCTGAAGGTACCGGGCTTGAGCAGGTCGGCAATGCCGATCTTGTTGCCGCAGGACGGGCACTCAAACACGCGCTGCGTTGACTCGCCCTCAAAGGACGCTCCGCAGAAGGGGCAAGGAATGCTCACATGCGTGACCTCTTGGAACTCTTGCGCCGTGCCGCGATCCTCCCACAGCAGATGTTCCAGGACCGACTGATTGCGCCAGTGCGCGTTGAAGAAATACCAGTCCGGGTCCTCCGGGCGCTCGAGTTGCGACACATGCGTGAGTTTGAGCAGTCCATCCACCACCGTCAACGGCGTATGGCGAATACCCAAAGCGCTCTTGGGCTCTCCGGCGTCCGCCTGCCACGGAACGACCGTGCCGCAATAGGCGCACTCAAAGCTGCGCTTAGCTTGGTGCGAGTACATAGGGCCGCCGCAGTTTTGACATTTAATGGCAAACATCTCGTCCATGGAAACGTCCTCCTTTGCACAGGGGCTGTCGACATTAAGTATGTCGAGCAAACAGGCACATGCCCATACCCATGTGGCCCAAAATGGACCACCCAGGCAGACGAGAAGGCTCGCTCGTTAGCACCGGCAGACTATTGCTGCATTTTCTGAGCATCGGTGCACGGCGCCCCCGCGCGAGCTACACTATCCCCTTAAACATGATTGTGAGGACGACCGCTATGCTATTTGTAAATCGGCTGGTACATACGCTTGTTCCCGGCGGCGAGGACGAGCCGGTCGATGCATCTTGCCGCACCAACGCGGGTTTTGCCGCAAGCCTCATCTGCATTGGCCTCAACATCACCCTGTGCCTGGCCAAGGGCATCGCGGGCCTGCTCGCCGGTTCCGTCTCCCTCATCGCCGACGCTTTCAACAACCTCTCCGATGCCTCGAGCAACATCGTGAGCCTGCTCGGGTTCCGCCTTGCCAGCCGCCCGGCAGACGAGGGCCACCCTTACGGCCACGGCCGCTACGAGTACCTGGCTGGTCTGTTTGTCGCCGTCCTGGTTTGTGCCGTCGGCATCAACCTAATCCTCGAGTCGGTCACCAAGATCATCAAGCCCTCGCCCACCGTGTATTCGGCGCTCTCCATGGCTGCCCTTGTTCTGTCCATGCTCGTCAAATTCTGGATGGCAGCGTTCAACCGCACGCTGGGCGATCGCATCGACTCGGAGACGCTCATCGCCACGGCACAGGACTCCAAGAATGACGTCATCACCTCGGGCTCGGTCTTGGCAGCGGCGCTTATTTCGCAAGCGACCGGCTTTGATCTCGACGGCTGGGCAGGCCTGGGCGTGGGCATCTTCATCTGCATCAGCGGCATGGGCCTGGTGCGCGACGCCATCAGCCCGCTGTTGGGGCAAGCGCCCGACCCCAAGCTCGTCCAGGAAATCCGTGACAGGATCATGTCGTACCCCCAGGTCCTGGGCACGCACGACCTCATGGTGCACGACTACGGCCCCGGCCGTCAGTTTGCCAGCGCACACGTCGAAATGTCCGGCGAGGGCGATGCCTTTGAACACCACGAGATTCTGGACACCATCGAACACGACATCAAACGCCAGATGGGCATCGCCATCACGTTGCACTGCGACCCCATTGCAACAACCGGCGATGACTTGCGCGGCTGGGTCAAGCGTGGTGTAGCGCAGATCGACCCCGCGCTTTCCATCCACGACCTGCACGAGCACGATGGCTTTGTGTCATTTGACCTGGTGCGTCCCGACGGCTTTGACATATCCGACGAGGAGCTGCTGGAGCTCGTCACGCGCATCGTGCACGAGCGCAGGCCCGATGCATCATGCGTCGTCACGTTTGACTCCGGCTTTAGCTCGCCCGAGCGTCCGGCAGAGCAGTTGTAATCGACAGCAAAACGGGACGCAGGACCGCCGACCAACGCGCCTATGCGTCCGGTCACGCGATCCTGCGTCCCGTTTTTGTTTGCACCGCTAAGGCTCTAGCCGCTCGGCCGCTAGTTTCCCTGTGCGCCCGAAATGCCGTTTTGCAGCGCGTCCCAAGCATTGGTAGCCATATCGCCCAGGTTCTGCGCGGTATCGCCGAGGTTCTGAGCCGTGTCGCCCAGCTCTTGCGCCTTGTCTCCCAACTCCTGTGCCTTGTTGCTCAAATCCTCCAGCGTATTGGAGCTCGAGCTGTCGGTACCGCTTTGGCCGCCGGACGAGTTGCCATAGCTGTTCTTGTGCGTGAGCTGAATCTCCAGGTTGCCGTTGTCGTTATAGTAGGCATTCGTAACAACCCAGTTGGAATCGATGACAGGCGTTGAGCCATCGTCGGTCAGGATCACGGCGTTCGAAAGGTCGGCTCCGCGTGACTTGAGGAGCTTCTTGACGTTGGACCAGTACTGTCCCGGGATATCGCTCAGGTCGACGGCAGCAGACTGGGTGGTCTCGGCCTGCTCGGTCGTGGCATCGGTCGTGGCGCCCCGCTTGTTGAGCATGCCCGACACGATGGCGAACACGACCGACAAGGCAAAGAAAATCGCCAGCACGATGAGGATCTTCTTGATCACGCTCGACGAACGCGACGGCTTCTTCTCCTCGTCCTCGCCATATTGCGGAATCGACTTGGGGTACTCGCGATACGGCTCGCGCGACTCGTAGCGAGGCTGCGCCGTGCGAGGCATATACGTCGTCTGCTGAGGCTGCGGAATGGGATTTTGCGGCAGGTTGTCATAGGGATTCGGCGTCGAGGCAGCATAAGAATCCTGCGGCGCGTAATCAAACGGATCCGGAGCTGCGTTGCCATAGGGGCCTTGCGAAGATGCAGCGTAAGAATCCTGCGCCGTGTCGCCATAGCCCATAACCCGGGTGGGCTCGGCAGAAGGCTGCGTCGCGGCGGGGTCGGTATAACCGGGGTTGGGAACAACGCGGGTCGCATCGGCGCTATCGCCAGCCTGCGCGGAACCGTAGCCGCCCATCACGGTTGTCTTGTCCTGATCCATGCAACGATTCCTTTCCGTCGCGCGTGAGTCTCAAGTTATCCATGCATTCTACCCGCGCAAAAGCCTATGATGGGCAGAGTCCGTCGGTATCTACAAGACATGCGCGGTCCTAAGGATCAAAAAGCCCCGCCGGGCCTTGTGAACTGCCTCCCATTTCTTGGACATGAGAAATGGGAGGCTTTCTTTATGCGCGTTGATTTGAGGGTGAAGCATGATGTCGAGGCCAGGAAGGCGGCCATAGGGCTCTTCGAGCTCGGGCACGGGTATAAATCTGCCGCGATTGCCCTTTCGCTTCCCGCGGAAGCCGTGAGAAGATGGCAGGAGATATACCGCGCATTCGGGAGCGAGGTGCTGCTGCGCATGGACGGAAAGCAGGGCAGGTACACATACGAGCAGAAGGTCGCCGCCGCCTCCGCCGTCGTCGACGGCGGCATGACGAAGACCGAGGCGATGGCGGCGTTCGGCATAATGTCGATGTCGCCGCTCAAGAAGTGGTGCGCGCTATACCGCCGGGGCGGCGCGGAGGCCCTGCGCCCGAGGCCCAAGGGCCGGCCGAGCGGTTCCAGGGCGAGGCCGCGGACCCGCGAGGAGGAGCTCGAGGAGCGGTGCCGTAGGCTCGAGGCCGAGGTGGCCTACCTAAAAAAATTACGCGCCCTGGTCGAGAGGGACGGGCTCTGACCAGGGCGAAGGCCGAAGCGGTCGCGGCCCTGCGCGCCGAGGGGCACGCGCTCGGGCACCTGCTCGCATGCGCCGAGCTCAAGAGGTCGACCTACTACTACGCCCTCGCGCACCCGCCGAGGCCCACGCGCCCCGAGCTCCGGGAGGCGGCCGCCGAGATCTTCTCGCGCACCGCCAACGGCTGCGGGCACCGGCAGATAGCGATGTGCCTCAGGGCGGAAGAGGGGGCCGTGATAGCCGACAAGACCGTGCTCAAGATGATGCGCGAGATGGGGATCCGCTGCGGGATCAGACGCGAGACGGCCTACCACAGGTACAACTCGTACAAGGGCGTCGTCGGCAGGACGTTCGAGAACGTGATCGCGAGGGATTTCGACGCCGGGGCCCCGTGGCAGAAGCTGGGGACGGACGTCACCGAGTTCAAGGTGGCTGGCGGCAAGGCCTACTGGGCCCCGACGCTGGACTTCTGCACCAAGGAGATCGTGGCGAGCGACATATCGACCACGCCCGACATGGCCCAGCAGGTGAGGATGCTCGACGAGCTGCTGCCCAAGATCCCCGAGGGCGCCGCCCCGACCATGCACTCGGACCGGGGCTGGCAGTACCAGCACGCCTCGTACACATCCAGGCTCGAGGCCGCCGGCATCGTCCAGAGCATGTCCAGGAAGGCGAACTGCATCGACAATGCCGCCACCGAGCAGCTCTTCGGCCACGTCAAGGACGAGTTCTACCGGGGCCGCGAGTGGGAGACGTTCGAGGATTTCAAACGCGACCTGGAGGAATACATAGTCCACTGGAACACGAGCCGGAGGCAGGTAAGATTGAAGGGCCTGACCCCGGAGGAGTACCGGAATCAGGCCCTTGCGGCCTAGTCGCTATTTAGGGCGTCCAAGATTTGGGGCGCAGTTCACTTGTGGGCACGGCGGGGCGGGCAAGCGGCTATGAGCAGCAGGCTTAGAACAGGCCGGTGATGTTGCCGTCGTTGTCGACGTCGATGTTCTCGGCCGCGGGAACCTTGGGCAGGCCGGGCATGGTCAGAACGCTGCCGGTCAGCGCGACCACAAAGTGGGCACCGGCGGAAACCTTGAGCTCGCGCACGGTGATGTGGAAGCCCTCGGGAGCGCCCAGCGCCTTGGCGTTGTCGCTAAAGCTGTACTGCGTCTTGGCCACGCACACCGGCAGGTTGCCAAAGC
>OLPU01002986.1_pt1 | contig 10640 bp, 7 predicted proteins | sample 1673111 | NCBI WGS metagenome assembly OLPU01 (sample SAMEA3136755, study PRJEB25190) | human gut metagenome | reverse complement strand
TCCACCAGTATAATTTGTTGGCATTCCAGCAGCAACAATAATATCATCGCCTTTATTTGCTAAGTTCATTTTTGTAACGATTTTTTTTGATTCGTTTAAAATATCATCAGTATTTGCAAATTCTTGGCATAATACAGGATAAACACCAAAATTTAAGCTTAATCCACGCAATACTTCTTCATGTGGTGTTATTGCTACAATAGGACATTTAGGTTTATACTTAGAAACAAGTTTAGCTGTAGAACCAGAATTAGTTGCAGCAACAATTGCTTTGGCATTAAGTACATTAGAGGTTCTACATGTAGAATAACTAATAGCTTCTGCAAAATCATACATTGCAGGTTCTTTTAAGCATTGATTTAAATAATTATAATCTAAGTGAAGCTCAGTTTCTTTAGCTATTTTAGACATAGTTTTGGCTGCTTCTATTGGATATTGCCCACTGGCACTTTCACCACTTAACATAATTGCATCAGTACCATCAAAAATAGCATTACAAATATCGCAAGCTTCGGCTCTTGTAGGTAATGAATTTCTTATCATGGAATCAAGCATTTGAGTTGCTGTAATTACAATTTTTCCACATTCATTACATTTTCTTATTATTTTCTTTTGAATAATAGGCACTTTTTCAATAGGAATTTCAACGCCCATATCACCTCTAGCAACCATTATTCCATCAGCTTCTTGTAAAATGGAATCAATATTATTTACACCTTCTTGATTTTCAATTTTAGCTATTATTTGGATGTTATTACCATTATGGGAATTGAGAATTTCTCTTACTTCTTTTATATCTGATGATTTTCTAATAAATGATGCAGCAACAAAATCTACACCCATTTTACATCCAAATATTAAATCACATTTATCTTTATCAGTTACAGAAGGAAGATTGATACTTACATTAGGTACATTTACCCCCTTATGATTTTTAATAATTCCATCATTTAATACTTTACAAATTATATCACTACGATTTATATCTATAATCTTAAAAGCAATTAATCCATCATCAACTAGTATTATTCCACCTATATGAACATCTTTATAAAGCTCTGAATAAGAAATAGAACATTCTTTATTATTTCCTAAAATTTCTTTATTGCATTTAAAGATGAAGTTTTGCCCTTCCTTTAATTCAACTCCATCATTTATAAAATTATGAGTTCTTATTTTAGGACCTTTAATATCTAACATTATTGCTGTTGGAGTATTAAGTTTAGTTCTAATTTTTTTTATTAAGTTTATTTTTTCTTTATGAGTTTCTTGTGTTCCATGAGAAAAATTTAATCTAGCCACATTCATTCCAATTTGAATAAATTGTGTTAAAACCTCTTCGCTATCACTTGATGGGCCAATAGTAAAAATCATTTTTGTTTTTTGCATAAAAACACCTCACTTTATTAAAAATAAAATTGTTCTATATGGATTATGTTATACTAATTGATATATAATTATTTTAACATAATTAAACAGTAAGGAGACTATAAGATGAATATTTTACAAAATTTAAAACCAAAAGCAGTTTTTAAGTATTTTGAAGAAATTTCAAATATTCCAAGAGGATCAGGAAATGAAGAAGCAATAAGTAATTATTTATTAAACTTTGGTAAAAGCTTAGGGCTTGAAAGTATTCAAGATGATGCATTAAATATTATTATAAAAAAGCCAGCAACTAAAGGTTATGAAAATGCACCAATAGTAATAATTCAAGGACATATGGATATGGTGTGTGAAAAAAATAAGGGAATAGAACATGATTTTGAAAAAGATCCATTAAAATTAAGAATAGTAGATGATTATATATATGCAACAGATACAACATTAGGCGCTGATAATGGTATTGCAGTTGCTTATGCTATGGCAATATTAGCTTCAAATGACATTCCACATCCACCAATAGAAGTATTAATTACTACAGACGAGGAAACAGGAATGTCTGGGGCAATGGCTATTAATAAAGAACATATAGATGGTAAGATACTAATAAACTTGGACAATGAAGAAGAAGGATATCTTTTAGTAAGTTGTGCAGGTGGAATAAGAAGCACAGCAACTTTAAATATAGAAAAACAAGATATTAAAGATAAAAAATTAATAAAAATAAACATATCAGGACTTAAAGGTGGTCACTCTGGTATGGATATAATTAAGGAAAGAGGAAATTCAAATAAAATTCTAGGTAGAGTTCTTAAAGGGCTATCAAAAGAAGTTGAATTTAATATTGTTAAATTAAATGGTGGGTCTAAGAATAATGCTATTCCAAGAGAAGCTGAGGCTGTTATAACTATTAATTCTAGTGATGAAAAGACAGTTATAGATGTAATAAGAAATTGGAATGATATTATAGGTAATGAATTAAGAACTCAAGATTCAGGATTAAAGATTGAAGCTTTATCAATTGATGATAAAGAAGAAAAAGAATTTACAGATGAATCTACTAAAAAGGTTGTAGATTTATTATATATATATCCAAATGGAATAAATTCAAAGAGTGTGGAAATAGATGGATTAGTAGAAAGTTCAACTAATTTAGGTGTTTTAACTACTAGTGATACTGCTGTAGAATTTGACTCAGCGATAAGAAGTTCAGTACCATCATTAAAAGAAGAAATAGTTTTAAGAAGTAAAACTATAGTTGAACTTTTTGGTGGAGAATTTACAACTACAGCTGATTATCCAGGGTGGGAATATAACCCTGATTCAAAAATAAGAGAAATTTGCCAAAAGGTTCATAAGGATCTTTATGGAAATGAAGCAAAGATAGTTGCAATTCATGCAGGTGTTGAGTGTGGATTATTTAATGAAAAATTAGGTGATCTTGATATGATAAGCTTTGGACCAAATCTTTATGATGTTCATACTCCAGATGAGCATATGAGTATCTCATCAGTAAGAAATTGTTATGAATATTTAAAAGCAATACTTAAAGAAATTAAATAGTTAGCAAAAAGGCGAAGATGTAATGTCTTCGTTTTTTTGATGAAAAGAAAAGTTATTTTTATTATGTATATAAGTGAATATTAATGAATATATTGTAATGTAATAAGTAAAAAACATAATAAGTTAAGGGTTGGGAGGATGAGAAAGTGAGGTATACGAGATATAACTATAAGAAAAAGAAAAATAATGATATTTTAAAACTTATTGTATCATTTATTGGTATGAGTGCATTTGTAATAATAGTAGGAGTATTACTTGCTAATGTTATAATTCATTTTTTACCATTAAATAATGCAAGTACAGCTGATGCTAGTAGTAAAAGTGAGCAAGTTCAGACGGATAATTCAGAGAATGCAAGTAGTGATGTTTCAGAAGGGGAGGCAGATACTCAAGTAAATGCTGAAGTAGCAAATACTGATGCAGCTTCAGAAACTACTCAAGGAACTATTAACACTAGTTTCATGGCTATTCAATGTGGATATTTTGCACAAGAAGATAATGCAAAAGAAACATTTAATAAGGTAGCTAATGAATATGGAGCTTTTATATATAATGATGCAGATAAGTTTAAAGTTTTGGCTGGAGTTTATGAGGGAGATGAGGGGCAAGCTGTTATAGATAGATTAACTGCAAGTGGTATTGAATGTGCTAAGGTGGAATTTAATCTTAATAGTGAAAGTGCTATTGAAAATCAAATAGCAGGGATTTATAATGGCTATTTAGAAATATTAGACACTGCATTTAAGGATGATGTAAAATCTTTTGATACTACAGATTTTAAAGACTGGGTAAGTAAATTAGATGATATAAAAGAAGGAGATAAACATGAAGTTTTATCTGATTTAAAAAAACATATTAATGAATTAGGAACAGAACTAAAGAAAGAAGATGTTTCTAATGAAATACAATATTTATATAAAGTTTTATTAAATTTTAATAAATAGAAAAAGGAAAATTAATATATATCAATAAATGTAAAAAAATACAATAAAAATTAAGAAAATTTTATGTAATATTCTACAAAAAATTCATATATAAAAAGAGGAAAATGCTTGTTTGAATATCTATTAAGTGATAAACTATATTAGAAATAAAGATAGGTGACAAGAATTTACCTCTTTTTTATTGTGTTTTAAATTAAAATTTAAAGTCAAGTGTAAGACTAACGTTAAATTGGGAATAATACTTAATAAATGACTGTAGGATGTGATATTTTGAAGTTTGTATTGGCATCTGCTTCAGAGCGTAGGAAAGAGTTATTATCTAGAATAGTAAGAGATTTTGAAGTTAGAGTTAGTGATTTTGATGAAGATTCAGTACAAGTTGATAATGACATAGAAAGTTATGTTAAAATATTATCAGAGGGGAAAGCTAAGTCGGTATCATTAAATTGTAGTAAAGATTCCATAATAATAGGAGCTGATACTATAGTTGTTATAGATAATAATGTGCTTGGAAAACCAAAAGATAAAAATGATGCTTTTAGAATGCTTAAGGCACTAAGTAATAACGTGCATAGAGTATATTCTGGAGTTACAGTTATTAATAATACTACAAAAGTGATAAAAAGTGAATGTCTGTATACAGAGGTTTATTTTTCAGAGCTTTCAGATGAGGAAATATGGAAGTACATAGACACTGAAGAATGTTTAGATAAGGCTGGTGCCTACGGAATACAAGGCTTCGGTGGGGTTTTTGTTAAAAAGATAAATGGATGTTACTATAATGTAGTTGGATTACCATTAAACTTACTAAACAAAATGATAAAAGAAGTTTTATAATTGGGGGATGGATATTATTACTTAAAGGAGTGCTTATGGCAGAAAATATAAGAGTAAGTGATATACCATTAAACGAAAGACCAGTTGAAAAGCTACTTCAGTTTGGAGTAGAAAGTTTAAGTAACGAAGAGCTGTTAGCTATATTATTAAGAACAGGTACAAAGGGAGAAAACGTCATAGCTTTAAGTAAAAGACTACTAATTGAGCTAGATGGTTTAGACGGACTTTTAAATGTAAGTTTTGAAGAAGCAAGTAAAATTAAAGGTATTAAGAAAGTAAAGGCTTGTCAGATAATTGCTATGATAGAGATGTTTAATAGGTTTAGAACTTTAAAATCTCAAAGAGAAAATTTTAAAATTTCGTCGCCTAAAGATGTTTCAACATTATTAATTAATGAAATGAGCAATTTTAAACAAGAAGTATTTAAATTAATACTATTAAATACTAAGAATATTGTAATAGGAACTAAAGATGTATTTAAAGGAACATTGAATTCATCTATAGTTCATCCAAGGGAAGTTTTTAAGGAGGCAATTCATAGAGGAAGTGCAAGCATAATAGTTTGTCATAACCATCCATCAGGAGACCCTAATCCAAGTAAAGAGGATATTAATATAACTCTGAGGCTAAAAGAATGTGGAAAGATTATGGGAATTGAATTGTTAGATCATATTATTATTGGTAATAATAAATATGTTAGTTTAAAGGAAAAAGGAATTATATAATTGAAAGGGGAATTCATATGGGATTTTTCAGTAGTAATAAAGATATGGGAATAGATTTAGGAACAGCTAACACGCTTGTTTTCGTTAAAGGAAAAGGTATTGTGTTAAGTGAGCCTTCAGTTGTAGCAATAAATAGTAATACAAGAAAACCTCTAGCAGTTGGTCAAGAAGCAAAGCTTATGATAGGTAGAACACCAGGTAACATAGTAGCAATAAGACCTCTTAAAGATGGAGTTATTGCAGATTTTGATGTTGCACAAACTATGCTTAAAAAATTAATAGAAAAGGTAACAAGTAAGAGTGCTTTTACAAGTCCAAGAATAATAGTATGTTATCCATCAGGAGTAACAGAAGTAGAAAGAAGAGCTATTGAAGAAGCAGCAAAATTTGCTGGAGCAAGAGATGTTGTTTTAATGGAAGAGCCAATGGCAGCGGCTATTGGAGCTGGACTTCCAGTTGGTGAACCTACAGGAAGTATGATAGTTGATATCGGTGGAGGAACTACTGAAGTAGCTATTATTTCATTAGGAGGAATAGTAACTAGTAAGTCATTAAGAGTTGCTGGAGATGAGTTAGACCAAGCGATAATAGCATATGTTAAAAAAGAGTTTAGCTTAATGATTGGTGAAAGAACTGCTGAACAAATAAAAATGGAATTAGGATCAGCATATAAGATAGATGATGAAAATGCTTCTATGGATATCAAAGGAAGAGATATGATAACAGGTCTTCCAAAGATAGTTACAATAACAGAGGATCAAATAAGAGAAGCATTAAAAGAGCCAGTATATTCAATTATTGAATCAATAAAAACTACATTAGAAAAGACTCCACCAGAATTATCAGCTGATATAATGGAAAAGGGAATAATGTTAGCTGGAGGCGGAGCTTTACTAAAAGGGCTAGATAAATTAATAAACCACGAAACAAACATGCCTGTTCATATTGCTGAGACACCATTAGATTGTGTTGTTTTAGGAGCAGGAAAAGCACTAGAGAATTTTGATGAATTAAGCAAGACTCAAAGAGGTCAATAATGAAACCTTTTAAAAATAAACTGGCAGTAACTATAGTGGTACTGTCAGTTGCCTTTTTAGGTATAATTATTTTCAGTTTAAAAAGTAATTCAAGTATTATCTCTAGTGGTGTAGGTAGTGTTATTAGTCCATTACAAAAAATAATTTATAATGCAAATGATAAGCTAAAAGGATCTTTTGATTTTTTTATTAATTTTTCAAAGGTAAAGCAAGAAAATGAAGAACTTGCAGCAAAAAATGCAGAATTAGAAAATAAGCTAATTGAATATAATAGAATGAAAGAAGAAAATACAACATTAAGAGAAATGTTTGATTATTCTCAAGCTAATCAAAATTATAATTATTTAGGGTGCAATATAGTTGGGTATAGTGGAGGAAATATTTCTAATGGTTATATAATTGATAAGGGTATTAATGATGGAGTAAAAAAGGACATGATAGTTATAACTCCAGCAGGACTAGTTGGAAAAGTTACAAAGTCAGAAAGTAATTATTCAATAGTTCAAACTATATTAAATGAAAATATTGCAGTAGCTTCTATGGTAGAAAGTACTAGAGAGACAACAGGGATATTACAAGGAATTACAGATAGTAAAAACAAAAATTTAACTATCTTATCTAATATTCCGATAGATTCCGAAATAAAGGAAGGAGATGTAATTTTAACTTCTGGACTTGGAGGGATGTATCCACAAGAAATTAGAATTGGTGAGGTAGTTTCAGTAGAAGTTGATAGTGTTGGAATTATGAAGAAAGCTATTGTTAAGCCATATGTAGATTTTAATAAGTTAGAGGGATTATTTGTTGTAGTTCCAAAAGAAGAAATTAATATTGGAGAGTAGAAGTATGAAGAAATTATATTTAGTAATTTTATTAATATTTTTATTAATTATTGATAATACTTTATTGCCTTACTACTCAATACAAGGGTCATTCCCAAGTCTATTATTTACCTTTGCCATGGCTTACTCAATCATTAGAGGTAAAGAAAAAGCTATTTTTATAGGAATAGTAAGTGGATTTTTACAAGATATATTTTTCTTTTCAGGTTTTGGAGTAAATTTATTTTTAAATATGCTTTTATGCCTTTTATGTGCAAAAATAGGAGAAAGTATATTTAAGGAAAATAGATTAGTACCAATTTTGACAGCTTTAGGTGTTTCAGTGCTAAAAGTTTTAGGGGTAGTGATTATATTTAAATTATTTTCACAAACAATTGACATACAAGTAGCCTTAATTTCTTGTGTATTAAATGCGATTTGTATGATGCTTTTCTATACTTTAATCTTAAAAACTTTAGATAAATATTTAGATAGGAATACATGGAGGTTTAAATGATAGTTAATAAACCTAAAAAAAATAAGGAGAGCTCTAGATATTCTGTTTTGTATATAATTATGTTTATAATTATGGGAACTATTGTTGGTAAGTTGTTATATCTTCAAGTATACAAATACGATGATTATAAAGAAAAGGCCGATGTAAGCTCTACTAAATTTATTTCAGAAGAAGCTCCAAGAGGAAATATATATGATAGTAATGGCAATGTTATAGCAACTAACAAGCAAACTTATACTTTAACTTATATGGAAACTGTGGACTCAACAAATTTATTTTTTAAAACTATGGATAAGGTTTTTCAGATATTAGAGGATAATGGAGAAGAGTTCCAAGATGACTTGGCCATTAAAGTTGATGAGAATGGTGGAATATACTTCGATTTTAAAACTGATAATGAATCTAGTAGAAGAACACTTGAAGTAAGATTTAAAAGAGATAGAGGATTAAATGGAGATATAGAGAAAAAAAAATTTGGTAATAAAGAAGGGGATTATACTGATGAAGAGATAAATGAAGTTAATGATGAACTTATGAAAATATCAGCAGAAGATACTTTTTATTATCTTGTTAAAAGTTATAATTTGTATAAACTGTTATTACCAGAAGACTATACTTCAGAAGAGGCTAATGAATTAAATAAAAAATATAAAGATGCAACAGGTAAAGAAATATTAGATGATTTATTAAAAGAATACTCTATACAACAAATAAGAAGGTATATAGTAGTAAAAGATGCGATAAAGATAGGAAGTTATAGTGGTTACTCAAATATAACAATAGCTAGTAATATAAATAGAGATACTGCTTTTGTCGTTTATCAACAATTAAATGACTTGCCTGGAATAAATGTTAGTTTAAAACCTGTTAGATACTATCCGTATGGAACTTTAGCTTCAGCTGTTGTAGGTTATGTATCATCAATAAGTAGCTCGCAACAAGAAATATATGAATTAAAGGGTTATGATACATCTACTGATTTAATTGGTGTATCGGGAATAGAGTCAGCATTTGAAGAACAGTTAAAAGGAACAAAGGGTGGAACTACTGTAAAAGTAAATTCTCAAGGTAGAACAACAGAAGAGTTATTTAAGTTAGAATCTTATCCAGGAAATAATGTACATTTAACAATAGATAAGGATGTTCAATATGCAGCCCAAGAGGCTTTAAAAGACCAGATATTAAAATTACAATCAGAAGGGTTAACAAGTGCAACGAGAGGAGCAGTTGTTGCAATAGAAGTTAATACTGGTAGAGTTATTGCTATGGCAAGCTATCCAGATTTTGATCCTAATGATTTTGCAATTCCAAGTGAATTAAGTACAGAGAAATATAACGAATATTTCAATGCAGATTTAGAGTCATTTGGTACGCAACATATTCAAAGTAGTGGTGCTACAGGAACTTTAGATCAACTTTTCCCTGATGAAAATGAAGATGGAGTTAGAGAAGATAAATATGATCTTTATCCAAGAGCAATGCTTAATTATGCTACTCAGGGATTTGTTCCACCGGGGTCTACATTTAAGCCATTAACTGCGGTTGCAGGCTTAACTGAAGGAGCTATAACAGAAGATTTTACAGTTAATGACGTAGGACTTTGGAGTAATGAATATACAGGAAATCAAGTACTTGAGAACTTTCAAAAGATAGGTAATGGAATTACTGATGTAAGAAAAGCGCTTCAAGTATCATCTAACTATTTCTTTTATGAGACAGCTATTAGATTATATGAGAAAAATGGTGCAGATATAGATGCTCTTAACTCAATAGCTCGTTATGCATGGAAATTTGGGCTTGGTGTAGAAGGAAATAAAAATGCATCTACAGGTATTCAAATATATGAAAACTTTGGGCAAACGTATAACTTTGTATCATGGAGAAAAAGTCTTGCTTCAAATGCGAAATATTCAATAGTTCCAGCTCTTGAAAAAGGAGTATATTATGGATATTCATTTATACCATTTGATATTAGTGATGTAAGTACTGATTCAGATGAATTAAAGGAGTTAAAAACTAGTTTAAAAAATAATATTAAAGAAACATTACTTAAGGTTGGTACTGATGAGCAAATTACTAGTCAAGATGAATATGCTAAAAGTATACTTAGTACTGTTAAGAAGATAATGGAAATATCTGATAAATATAAAGAAAATGTGGCTAGTTATGAAGCTGATAATAATAAAGAAGTAGATATTGATGCTCAGGCTAAAATAGTAGCAAATGCTATTGCTTACTTTACTGTAACAAATCAGACTTCAGAAATAACATCACCAATTAACTTAGTACAAGATGCTATAGGACAAAGTATGAATGCATTTACTCCATTACAAATAGCAAATTATGTTGCTACATTAGCAAATGGAGGAACTAGATATAAGGTTTCTATAGTTGATAAGGTAACATCACCTACAGGTGAAGTTATTCAAGAGTTTATTCCTGAGGTTGTAGAAAGCAATCCAATTGATCCAGAGATATTACAAATTGTTAAGGAAGGTATGAGAAGAGTTAATACTTCACCTTCTAATGGAACAGTATATGAGTTGTTTGGTAATTTCCCTATTGAAGTTGTAGGTAAAACAGGAACTGCTGACTTTGGAACTTCAGAACAATATGAATTCCAAGGAAGAAAAGCATATGCAAACTATATAAGTTTTGCACCGATGGATAATCCACAAATAGCTATATTCTCAACTATATATGATGGTAATAGAGGGGGAAATAGTGCTTATGTTCATAAAGGAATATATGAAGCTTTCTTTAAAGATGAATTATTAACTTCAAAAGCAATATTTTTTTCTTTAGCTGCTTTT
>OLPU01002983.1_pt1 | contig 10642 bp, 8 predicted proteins | sample 1673111 | NCBI WGS metagenome assembly OLPU01 (sample SAMEA3136755, study PRJEB25190) | human gut metagenome | reverse complement strand
AAGAAATGTTCAGACTTTTAGGTGATGGTATGGACAAAGATGCTAAAAAAGAAGGTATGTATTTATTATTAAATAGTGGTTATCGTTCATATGAAGAACAAGAAAAAATCTATCAAGAAACTGAACAAAAATATGGTGGTGCTTATGCTGCTGAATATGTAGCTACTCCAGGAGCAAGTGAACATCAAACAGGACTTGGTATTGATATGACTTCTCAAAGTGTCGTTGATAAACAAAGACTTGTCTTTGGGGATACAACAGAATATAAATGGGTTGTTGAAAACTGTGCAAAATATGGATTTATTGTTCGTTTTACAGAAGGAACGGATGGTATTACAGGAATTTCTCATGAACCATGGCATTTACGTTATGTAGGTAAAAAAGTGGCTAAGGAAATTAAAGATCAAAACTGGACGTTAGAAGAGTATTGTTTATATAAAAACGTTATTCCAAAATTTAAGAAAGATTAAAAATCTAGAGTTTTCTCTAGATTTTTATATAGAGTTATTATGAAAACATTAATCACAACATTAAATTCAAAATTTATCCATAAATCATTAGCGTTAAGACTTCTTTATGTAGCTTGTAAAGATGATCATGATATTGATTTTAAAGAATATACCATTAAAGATGATTTAAATCATATCGTAGATGATCTTTTATCAATGGATTTAGATATTCTTTGTTTAAGTGTCTATATTTGGAATGTAGATCATATTCAAAAATTATGTCATTTATTAAAAGAAAGAAAACCTGAGTTAAAGATTATTATTGGTGGACCTGAAGTAACTTATGAAATTGATCATTTTTTAGATGAGTTTGAAATTGACTATATTATGGCAGGTGAAGGGGAAGTTGCTTTAAATCAATTATTGACAGCTTTGGAAAATAATGAAGAAGTCAAGCTTCAAGGTATTAGTATGAAAGAACATCGAGATCCACGCTTGATTCCACCAGTTGATTTAAGTTATTTAGAAACGTTAGAGTCTCCTTATTTATTAGAAAGAGACATGAAAGATATGAAAAATAGGATCTTATATTTTGAAACAAGTAGAGGATGTCCTTATCAATGTCAATATTGTTTATCTTCATTAGAAAAAGGATTAAGATTCTTTTCAATGGATTATTTAAAACAACAATTAAAAGCAATCTTAAATACAGATGTCAAAGTAATTAAGCTTTTAGATCGCTCGTTTAACGCTAAAACAGAACATGCTTTAGAAATATTAGACTTTGTTTTTAAAAACTGCCATCCAGAAGTACAATTACAATTTGAAATTAATGGGGATGTTTTAGATCAAAGAATTATTGATTTTATTAATGAAGAAGCACCTGATGGTTTACTTAGATTTGAAATCGGTATTCAATCAACTTATGAACCAACAAATAAAGTTGTTCAAAGATATCAAAACTTTGAACGTCTATGTGATGTTATTCGACAACTCCAACAAAATCATAAAATAGATTTTCATTTAGATTTAATTGCAGGATTGCCACTAGAGAACTTACAAAGATTCTCAAAATCATTTGATGATGTTTTTAGATTATATCCTAAGGAATTACAATTAGGGTTCTTAAAACTTTTAAGAGGAACAAGTTTAAGAAAAGAAGCTAATAAATATGGTTATATTTATGAAAAACATGCTCCTTATGAATTAATAGAGAGTCATGATTTATCTAAAGAAGATATTGAAAAAATACATTTAGCTGAAGATATGTTACAAAAATATTGGAATTCAGGGAAAATGCCAATAACAATGAATAAAGTCTTAAGACAATGTAAGTCACCATTTTATTTCTTTTTAGATTTGGGTGAATTTTACCAAGCTCAACAGTTTAAATTCTTTGGTTTTCAATTAGACGAATTATTCCAATATATCAATATTTATTTAAAAGAACAATATGAAGATGAATTAATAGAAGACTATTTAAGATTATCTAAAGTCAAACCTAAAAAATGGTGGAAGACAAGAATTGATAACGAAAAAGAAATCAAACATCGATTAATAGAAAAGTATCAATTAAATCAAGAAGATGTCTTTAGATATGGGATTGTTGAAAAATTAAAAGAAGATTATATTTTAGTAATTTATAAAAATTATCAAGTCCATGTAGAAAAATATCATATCTAATGAAATTAAATAAAAATTTCATTATACTATAGATAGATAGGAGGCTTTGTATGATTAAAAGTATTAGAAAAAGAGATGGGCGTTTAGTTGACTTTGAAGTAGACAAGATTGCTGGAGCGCTTTATAAAGCCTTTAGTGCATGTTTTGATAAAGTAGAATTAAAGAAAGTATATGCTATTGCTCATGATGTAGAAAAAAGATTAGAAGAAAAAGAAAGTACTTTACCAACAGTAGAACTTGTTCAAGATACAGTTGAAGAAATTTTAATTGAAGAAGGCTATGTAAGAGTAGCAAAGGCTTATATTTTATATCGTGATAAAAGAAGTCGTTCTCGTGATATGAAATCGATTTTGTTAGAAAGTATTGAAAATGAATCCAGTGATGATATTAATTTGTTTGATGTTTTTGAAAACTTAATGAATGATGCAATGGATAAAACAAGAAAAGAGGATTTAAAAAAGGTTTTTAAGATTTTAAAAGAATTGAATATTGATGAAGAAATTATCTATCAAAAAGTATCAGAAACTTTTGCAATGACAGATGAAACATTAAAATCAGTTATAAAATAATAAAAGGAACGAAAAGTTCCTTTTATTATTGCCAAACTTCTTCAGCGATTTCTTTAACAAGTTTGACTTTATTCCATTGTTCTTCTTTAGTAAGTAAGTTTCCTTCTTCTGTTGAAGCAAAACCACATTGTGGAGACAGTGCTAATTGATTTAATGGAACATATTTTTCTGCTTCATGAATACGTTTAATAATTTCATCTTTGTTTTCAAGTTTAGCATCTTTAGAAGTCACAAGACCTAAGACAACTTTTTGATTTTGAATATAGCGAAGAGGTTCAAATCCACCAGCACGTTCACTATCATATTCTAAGAAGAAACCATCAACATGACAATTCCCAAATAAAGTTTTTGCAACTGGTTCATATCCCCCTGAAGTAAACCATGTTGATCTAAAGTTACCTCTACAAATATGCATTGTAATAACCATATCATCAGGTTTAGCTTCTAATGCGAGATTGATCATATCAACATATTTTTTAGCAAGTTCATCTACATCAATTCCTCTTGCTTTGTAAGCTTCTCTTTTTTCTTTTGAACAAAATTCTCCCCATGAAGTATCATCTAATTGAAGATAACGGCATCCAGCATTATAAAAAGCTTTGATTGCTTTTTGATAAGCATAGGCGATATCTTTTAATAAAACATCGTTATCTTGATATTTTTCAATAGGTTGATAGTTTTCTTCTCTAATACAACAAATTAAATGAAGCATTGAAGGAGAAGGGATACATTGTTTAACTTCTGTTTCTCCAGATACTCTTTGCATGAATTTAAAATGTTTTAAAAATGGATGATCTTCGGGGAAATCGATTTTATCCACAATTTCTAAAGTTTGACTTTTTGGTTGATGTCCTTTAAAGGCAATTGAAAAATGTTCGACGGCTACTTTTTCTACGCCTTTTAAATCCCATAGAAAATCTAAATGCCAAAAAGCTCTTCGAAATTCACCATCAGTAACAGCTTTTAAACCAACAGCTTTTTCTTCATTAACAAGATTTTCAATTGATTTATTTTCAATTTCTTCTAATTGACTTTGATTGATTTTTCCTAAGGAAAAATCTTCTCTTGCTTGTTTAATTTCTTTATCTCTTAAAAAACTTCCAACAATATCATATTTATAAGGTGCGTTCATTTTTACTTCCTCCTTGTTGTTACTAAAAGTATAAAAAACATAAGTGATATTGTAAAATACATATTTTTCACTGTTTGATATAGCTTAAAGCTATATCGGTTTTAAAAAAATAACAAGATTTCTCTTGTTATTTAATAAATAAGTTATTTAAGTACCAATCTTTTTCTTCTTGAGTTAAGGCATCTTTAATATGATCGAAGGCATATTGTTGATATTCATTAATAGAAGCAATTTCATGATTTGATAAATAATTTAAATCTAAACCTTCAATATCAAATGGAACATAAGTGATCGGTTCAAATTTTAAGAAAGTACCATATTCATTTTCAGTATGTTTTACACATAAGAGTTCGTTTTCATGTCTAATACCATGACTACCTTCTACATAAACACCTGGTTCATCTGTTGTAATCATGCCTGGAACGATACATGCTTCATGACCATATAAGCTTTTTGGACGAAGTCCATTAGGTCCTTCATGAACATTTAAGAAATGACCAACACCATGCCCTGTTCCACAACGATAATCTAAATCATAGTCATAAATCACACCACGAGCAAGGATGTCTAGGTTTGCTCCTGTTGTAACATCTTGGATAAAATGAGCATTTTGTAATCTGAACATTGCTTTTAAAGCAATTGTGAAATCTTTTCTTTCTTCTGGAGTCATTTCACCTAAAACGAATGTTCTAGTGATATCTGTTGTTCCTGTTAAGTATTGTCCACCACTATCAATTAATAATAGATGTGAAGCTTCTACTTTAGAATATTGTTTTTCTGTTGGATGATAATGCATTAAAGCAGCATTTTCACGATAAGCACAGATTGTTGTAAAGGAAATATCTTTGAAATTTGGTTGTTGTTTGCGATATTCTAAAAGTTTATTCGAAATAGAAAGTTCATCCATTTCCATCTTTCCTATATTTGTTTTTAACCAATACATAAATTTAGTAACAGCAATACCATCATGTAAATGAGCATCTTTAGTTGCTTTGATTTCTGTTTCGTTTTTAATTGATTTAAGTAATTGACTTGGGTTTGTTTGATCAATGATATTTTCTTGACGAATATGACTTACTAAAGCATAGTTAACAGATTTAGTATCTAATAATACTTTTCCTTCAATATGTTTAATATCTTCATAAATATCAAAATAATCTTTAACTTCAATTTGGTCTTTTAATAATTCATCAATGACTTCTTGACTTACCGCTTCTTTTCTTAAATAAAGATTTGCTTTTTCTTTTTCAATTAAAGCATAAGCTAAAGCAACAGGGTTGCATAAAACATCATTACCGCGAATATTAAAGATCCAAGCAATATCATCTAAAGTTGTCACTAAATGATATTTCGCATCTTTCATTTTTTCTCTAATGATTTCTAATTTTTCTTTTCTAGAAACACCACAATATTTTGTATCATATAAATAAATTTCTTCATGGGAAAGTTCAGGACGCTCTTGCCAAATAAGATCTACAAGATCTTCATTGGCTTGAATGGTATTTGTGAAAAGACATTGATTATAAGGCATCACGCGTCCATCAAAACCAATGGTTGCTTCTGGATATTTTTCAATATATTCTTTAATAGTAGGAACACCCGGTGTACGCATTTTCATTAATTGGATACAACTACCGGCAAGTTCTTTTTCTGCTTGAATAAAATAACGACCGTCTGTCCATAAATAAGCTTCATCTTCTCTTACGATAAGAGTTCCAGCTGAACCGCTAAATCCAGACATATAATGACGAGCTTCAAAGTAACTTCCTACGTATTCACTTTGGTGAAAATCGCTGGTTGGAATGATATAAAGATCGATTCCTCTTTCTTTCATAAGTTGTCTTAATTTTGTAATTCTTTGATTTATCATAATGACCTCCTAAGTTCTTTCATTTTAACATTTACCTTCAAGAATGAAAAGACTTAGAGATAAATAAAAAATGAGGAAGGAATCTTGCTGAAAGTGGCATGACGCTAAGGTTTTGGCAGATTTATGCAAATGTGAAAATTTGTCTATTGACAAATATTGAAAAGTGGGAGTAGAATAACGTGCGAAATAAAGAATAAGGTATGTATTGCAAGCGCCACATCTCTAGGAAGTGACATGAACAACACAAAAATAGGGGAGGTGCTTTTGTTTTTACATACATTCTTTAAAGAGGATTTTTGATAAATTCTTATAAATTCGTCATAAATTTATCATAAAGAGTGCTTTTGAAAGCTATATCTGTTGAATTTTAAAAGAATGAGAGTACAATAATCCTCGACAAGAAGAAGGGGGAAAATAAGATGGATGATATTATTCAAAAGTTGATAGAATTCGATCGCCAATGCGTAGAAAAAGTAGAACTTGCGAAAAAGAAAAAAGCAGAAGCTCAATCAAGTATGATGTCGCAAAAATCTACAATTTATAGTGAGTATATTGATAGTCAACAAGATCAAGTAGAAAAGCATAAACAAGATCTATTGAATAAGAATAAAGAAGAAGCACAATTACAAGAAAATGAATTTCATAAATCAATGAAAAATATGGAAGATTTATTTACTCAAAATAAAGATAAATGGGTAGATGAAATCTTTACGAGATGTACTAAATAGAAGGTGTAAAGATGTCTTTATCTTCAAATGCCTTATGTGCAAAAGCTAAAGCAATGTATGGTGGGCGTTTAAATAAGAATGTTTATCTTGATTTAACAAGAAAACAAACAATTGGAGAAGTTGTTTCTTATTTAAAATCTCAAACAAGTTATGCAGATGCTTTAAAAGATATTAATATTAGACATGTTCATCGTGGTCAAATAGAAGATTGTTTAAATCAAGAATATTATCATCGTTGTGCGAAGTTGATGAAATATTCACCTAAGTCTGATGAAGATTTTTATCTATTTGAAATTATTGGAGTAGAAATTAATTTAATTATGGATAAACTTGTTTCTTTACAAGCAAAGGAACGATATAGCTTTAATTTATCAATTCCTACTTATTTAGCGAAAAAGACAAGTTTTAATATTGATGGATTAGTAAACATTGAATCATTCAAAGATCTTTTACAATATCTTTCAAAAACAAGATATTATAAAGTTCTTAAAGAAATTGATTTCTCTGTCCCATTTGATGTTAAAGAAGTTCATATGTGCTTACAATCACTTTATTATGAAAACATTGTTGAAACAATAAAAAAACACTTCAAAGGAAGTGTTCAAAAAGATTTATTAAATATTCTCTATACTTCTATTGAATTAAAGAATATTTCAAAAATCTATCGTTATAAACAATATTTCCATGAATCAGAAGATTCAATCAGAAGTTCACTCTTTTTACAATATTCAAGATTGCCAAAAGATATGATGAATCGTTTAATTAGTGCAAGCGGTCCTAAAGAAGTATTATCTTTATTATCAACTTCTAAATATAACTTCTATATGGATGATAAAGAATTTGCCTATATCGAATATTATGCAGATAGTATTCAATATAATATCGCAAAAAGATACATGCGTTTTTCAAACAGTGCACCACTTGTTTATATGACTTATAGTATTTTACAAAGAATTGAAATAGATAACTTGAAGCATATTGTTGAAGGTATTCGTTATAATCAACCTGTTTCAAAAATTGAAAATACATTGATTTATGCATAGGAGGGAAAAAAATGATTAAGAATACACATTTATATAACATTGTTTTCTCTAGAGATGATTATATGGAAGTTTTGATGAAACTTGAAAATCATCAAGATTCTATTTATCCAGTTAAAGCGAAGAAAGTGATTTCTAATTTAGATCATGCAACTTCTATGGAAGATAGAAATCCATATAACGAAGTATTAGACGAACTTTATAATGTGATGGATGTCTTACATATTGAAAGAGTAGATAGACCCGTTCAAAGTGCATTTTTAAATGTTCGTGAAATTTTAGATTATATTTCAGAAATTCATCAAAAGTTAGATGATATTAATGAAATTAAAAGAGGAATTAAAAAAGATTATTATGAAAATCAAGAAGCAATTGAATTGCTTTCATGCTTAAATCGTGATCGTATTTCTATCGATGACATTCATGAATTAAAATATGTTGCTTTAAGATTTGGTAAATTACCATTATCACAAATTGAAAAAATTAAATATTTTGACAGTTATCCATTTGTTTATCAAGAATTATCACATACAGATCAATTTGCTTGGATTGTTTATGGTGGCGTTGAACATAGTATTGGTGAAATTGATAACATTTTCTCTTCAATGAACTTTGAAGAAGTAAAACTTCCAAAATTTGCCCATGGTAAAATGGAAGAAGCAGTTGCTGAATTAAAAGCAGAAGATAAAACAATGGAAGCGTATCTTCAAGAACTTGATCAACGTATTGAAAAAGTGAAAGAAGAAAATGAAGAACAATTACTTGGTGACTTTTGGAAAACATATCGTTTGAAAGAGTTATACAAGAAAGGTAAATATGTAGTTGATTTAAAAACTAAAGCTGCAGTTTATGCATTTAGTTCATTTAATAAAAATGAATTAGAAGATATTGTAAATGTTCCTGGAATTACTATTCATGAACTTCCTATTGATACATATCAAGATCAAGGAATTGAAGGTCCTGTTTATGTTGAAAACAACACATTTTTCCAACCATTTGAATGCTTATTCACATTTAAACCTGGTGAAAAATTTGATCCAACAGTGATTGCTGGTGTGGTTATGATGCTTTCAGCACTTGTTTTGCTTGGTGATTTAGGAGTAGGTGTTTTAGCTATTCTATTATCATTTATTATTAAAGGTAACATCAGTAAGTTACTACAACGTGTAGGAGCTGCTGTTACAATAGGAGGACTATTAAGTGGAACAGTCTTCTATAGTATGTCACTTTATAATTCAATCTTTGTTGTAGGTACAAACTATGCAATGCAAATTGGATTATTCTTTGTTATAAACATTGCGTTATTATTAGTTTGTAGCTTAGTGAAAAAAGTGACAAAAAGATCAACAAAGAGTAAAGGGGGACTGTCATGGCAATAGCGAAATTAAACTTGGTTAGCCTTGATTTTGATAAAGACAATTGTAATGATGTGTTACTTGAGCTTTATCAAAGAGATGATTTTCATCCCGAGCTAGCAAGCAAGTTTACGGATAGTGTTGCTGGTCTTTCAGCTTACAACAATGACAATCTTTATGAAGAATTGTTATCAAGAATTGAAGAAATGAAAACAAAATATCATTTTGAAGTTCCTGAAGTTGAAACAGATTCGCAACTTAATGTATTTAGAGCTAAAGAATTTTTAGATGATTTATTTTTAGATATTGACCGTATTGATGCTGTTAAAAAAGAATTGACAAAGATGATTGAAGAAAATGAGGAAGCCATCATTACTTTGAATCATGTTGAAGGTTCTAATATTGACTTTGATCAATTATTTGGAACACAATATTTAAAAATAAGATTCGGTAAACTTCCTCTCAATAATGAAGGAAAGTTAGAGTATTATGAAACATTACCATTTGTTTATAAAGCATTTCAAAGAGATGATAAATATGTATGGTGTATGTATATGACGACACCTACAGATGCTCCTGAAGTGGATAATGTTTTTACATCACTTTATTTTGAAAAAATCCATATTCCTGAATTCGTTCATGGTTCATGTGAATTAGCTGAAAAAGAAATTCAAAATGAATCTGATTCAGCTAAACAATACAGCCAAGATTTACAAAATAGAATTGATAAAACAATTTCAGAAAATATGGAAGAATTAACACGTATTTATAGTGTTGCTAAAAAATTAAATTCAGTTTATGCAATGCAAAAATATATTGTTAAATTAGGTGATAAATTAAATGTTCATGGATTTGTCCCTAAGAATGATTTAGATAATTTCAAAAACACTTTTGAAAGTATCGATGGTGTTAAACTTGAAGTTTTACCTGCTACATCAGATGTACGTCTAGAACCACCAACAAGACTTAAAAATTCATGGTTTGCAAGACCATTTAGAATGTTCGTCGAAATGTATGGTGTACCTCGTTACAATGATGTAGATCCAACATTATTAGTTGCTATTTCATATACTTTATTATTTGGTATTATGTTTGGTGACTTAGGACAAGGTATTATTCTTTCTTTAGTAGGCCTTGTTGCTGAAAAAAAATTTAATTTAAAATTAGGTGGCGTGGGAGTTCGTTTAGGTATTTCCAGTGCAATCTTCGGTGTATTTATTGTATGCCAGAAGGCTGTATACAAAAAGTGCCCAAACAGATGCTCAACGATGATCAGATCCTTATGCTGTGCAGGTGTTTTGCACAGCTTGGAGTGTCCAGAGTCAAGATCACAGGCGGTGAACCTCTTTTGCGGCCTCAGGTCCCCGTACTTATAAAAGAAATAAGGCAGATTCCTGGGATACGCAGCGTTACTCTTACAACGAACGGGATTTTATTGAAAAAGTATCTTCCCCAGTTGGTAAAGGCAGGGCTTACAGGAGTCAATATCAGTATTGATTCCCTGAATTCCGTACATTATCAACAGATCAGCGGCAGGGACAGGCTCCTTCCTGTTATGGACAGTCTGAAAGCAGCCTTATCTTATCCAGAGCTTGTAACAAAGCTGAACTGTGTGCCTGTTTATGGAAAAAATCATCAGGATCTGGCAGATCTGGCTTTACTTGCCAAAGATCAGGACCTGCATGTACGTTTTATTGAAATGATGCCTATCGGATATGGGAAGGATTTTACCTGCTGCACAGAGGATCAGATTCTGATGCTTCTGGAAAAGAAGCTTCATACTCAGCTGATTCCTTATGAAGGCAGTCTGGGAAAT
>OLPU01002979.1_pt1 | contig 10648 bp, 10 predicted proteins | sample 1673111 | NCBI WGS metagenome assembly OLPU01 (sample SAMEA3136755, study PRJEB25190) | human gut metagenome | reverse complement strand
ATATAGAAAAAGAGCTATCGCTAGCGGATTTTTTTACCCGCTATTGCGACAGCTCTTTTTTACTTAAATATATAGTTCTTACTGTATCTATTGATATTAATATATTATTATAAACTTAAAATGAAAAACTGATTATCTTTTTAAAATTTCTTAAACGCTCTTAAACCTTTATTTTATAAGATTTTGAGCGTTTTTCTATTGGTAGATAGTTTTATAATTTGTCTTAAAATGCCTTAATTTTTATTCTTGGAAAGTAGTAAATTAAGTAGTACAAATTCAAGCAATAATCCTTTGCATTTCTGTAAATGCTGATTGATGACTTCCATGTGCATAATAACCTAATGTCATTTTTATGTCTTTATGTCCCATAACATATTGTAGATTATTTGGTGTCATGCCTTTATTCGCCATATTTGTGCAAAACGTATGTCTCAATATATGCGGTGTCATATTAGGTAGTTCGTTTCCTTTATTATACTTATTGTACTTTTTCACAAGATTACTAAATGTGCTTGTATAATAAGCGTTATACATAGGATAGCCATTTTTATTTAGGAAAATGAAATGGCTATATCCATCTACAATAATTGACTGTTCATTTTCCCTATTGTTTAGGACATCTTTTAAGGCTTCATATACGATATCAGTCATAGGCACTTTTCTATAACCGCTATCGCTTTTTGGTGGTTCAGTATAATATCCCTTTTTGTCTTTCTTTAATTGATGATTGATGTCGATAGTACGATTATTAAAATCAATGTCAGAAAGCGTTAGACCGCACAATTCAGAAATACGAAGTCCAGTATTTAATAACACTATAAACACTTGATAATATTGTTTATAGGTGTTATCAATCCTTACGAATTTAAGCAATTCTTCTACTTGTTTTTCTGTCAATGCTCCTTTAGGCTTTGTATCATTTTTAATAACATCACTTAACTTAAAATCAAAAGGATTTTTACGTACATAATCATCTTGAATAGCGATATAGAATGAAGCCTTTAAGGAACGTTTATAGTTATTGATAGTCTGATAAGCATATCCTGTTTCTTTCATACGTATAGCCCATTCTTTAGCGTCAGAGGGCTTTATACTGTCTATCCTCCTATGTCCTAGCTGATCTTGTTTTAGTATTTCCATGAGAGTTTTTCTACCTTGTACAGTTGATTGTCTAACATTTGCACGACTTTTATTTTGTTTTTTGTAGAGGTCGCACAAGGTCATCTTTTTTCCTATGGTGTCTATACAGTCATCTAAATCTTTCTGTATTTGTTTTATTTTCTCACGAAGCGAAACGCAATCACGCTTTCCTTTAGGCACTCTATCGCTTGAAACGAGTTTCCAAGAGTAAATAAATTTTGGCACACCATTTTCAATATATTTATATGCATATCTACCGTCTTTTCTTTGGCTCTCCCCATTATGTAGTAATCGACCTTTATGGTCTGTTCTTTTTTCCATTTTGTTTGCTCCTTTCTTATGAAAAGAGCCTTGATATGACTAATCGTAGTATAGCATATACAAGGCTTAATTTCATTATATTGTGTCCAGTTCATCTAAAACTTTTTCAAATAATTTACGCTTAATTAGTAAACGCTGTCCATTATAGAAAATCCAATTTGCATTTTTATGTTCTTCTGCTATTTTCCTTAACTTGTTTTCGCCAATGTGGAAATATTGGCTTGCTTCTTCAACTGACAGTAGATATTTTTCATGTATTGGTACACTATATTTCATTTTTTATCATGCTCCTTTACTTTTAAATTATTTTCATTCAATAGATAGGCTTTAAATAATGTTCCGTTTTGTGTTATAAATACCCCTTTGGTATTAGCTGGTATTTTATCAGAAGCAGAAGTATTATCTAAAACCATTTGTGATAAAATCTTGTCAGCACTCCCACAAATTCTATTGCCTAGATTAGATTTTATCTGTCCATTGATAATTTCTGCTGACGGTTTTTGTGTTGATAATATCAGATGAATACCAAAGGCACGTCCAAGTCTTGCGATAGACATTATATGTTCTTCTATCTTTTCCATAAGTTCTAGCCTTGTTTTATCTGTGCTTTTCTTCAATCCTGTTTTATCTAACAGTTCTGCTACCTCATCACAAGCAATAATAATACGATTTAATTTTTCATAATTTTGACTATTGTATTCCTCAATATCTCTACAACCAGTTGATACTAAAATATCTGTTCTTCTTTTCAATTCTGCTTTTATTGAAATAAGAATATCAAGAAATTCTTTTTCATTGGTTATAATTCTGCTTTTTTCATGCCAAACACTTCCAAAATCAAGACCACCTTTAAAATCAGCAATATATACTTTCATATTTTTTAACAAACATTGCCAAAGAAAGAGCTTGAAAATCGTTGATTTTCCCGAACCTGTATTGCCAGCAATCAAAGAATGCGGAACATGATTAAGATTAATTGTTACTTTTTCAAAGGCTGATACACCTAACAGTAAAGTACAATCATCTGAAATCAAATCATTATTATTCCATAATATTGTTTTAGAAAAGTATTTATCCAAGTCAACTGCATATATTTTAATAATCGTGCTTGTAGTTCCAAAATCTATTTTCATGATATCATAGCCTATAATTGTTTCTATGCGTTCTTTCGCCTTTTCCCAATCTGCTAAAGAAAGATACGGACTCTTGAAAGTGTAAACAATAATATCTGTATCTTTTGATAAATGCTTTCTACTAAGTAGTTGGGGAATTTCATTTACTTTATTATAAAACCCTATTTTATAAAACCCTTTTGATATTCGATTTGTTTCAAGTGGTATTCCAAATAAAGTTATTATTACAATAATCGTTAAAGGCTCAGTGATTGCAAACAAAACTTCACTAACTATATTTCTAGGAAAAATAGCATAATAAACAAATTCCAAGGCATTTAAAATATTGATAAACAATGTTATACAGATAAATAAAATCAATTTCTTTCTATTGCTTATAATTTCCTTGATACCGTTGAAAAAACGGAAAATAAAATTATTAATGCTTCTCATGGATAAAATACCTCGCTTTTTCATGTTCTATTATTTCACCCGTTTCCTTAATTTCAATAATTTTAGTAATACGTCTTATAAATGAATCCCACTTTTTAGGATAATGTCTTTGTATATCTTGATATTGTTTTTCTAAGGGTAAGACTGATAGTATATAAATATATTCATAGACTGCATATCTGTCATAAAAACGTGCTGGTAAAAATATTGGGTAAATATCCACTAAATCTATTAAATCATCAATAGGAATTGACATATTATAGTTATCTAAGGCTAAAATTTTATGGGCGTTGTATGTATCAAAACTTATTCCCTTATTTATTCTATAATTTGTAATTCGGCATATATCTATTGCATTATGACAATTATATATCATTTTTGTTTTTCCAACCCCACTATTGCCATAACAATATGTTACTTGGAGATTGCGAAATTTATTGGCATTATTTTTGATTATTAAGGCTTCTTTCAATGCTTCTATCTGTTTAACCTTAAATATAAGCTCAGGTTTATCTGAAACTATTTCTCCAATGATTTTACCGTTTTCTAAGTCTTTGATGACTTCAAAATTTAATGGATTATTTTCTTGTTTTTCTATTGGTATTTCGCCACATTCGTAAAACGAACCTTCAACTTTAGTTTCTTCTTTTTCTGTCCCTTGCCATTTTCCAGTTTTGGAAACATACTCCTTATTTTCTAATATATTTCCATATGCTTTTTCTATATGAGAAGTAGGGAATTTGTTTTTTAAAGTTTGGAATCGAATAGGACTTTTTCTATAAATAAAACAATGAGTATGTGGAGTTCCATTTGCTGAAACTTCATCAGATAAACAAAAATATGTGGGAAAAAGACCGTTTATCCTGTCAATAACAATTTCTCTTGTTATTCCATGCTCTTGAGGATTGTTTATCACTAAATTCCATTTCCTTGATTGTGTATTACTCAAGTAATTCACTCCTTTTTCTTATTTTTGCTACATGCTACTTATGTATTCTAAGGGGTAATACTAGCCTTAGAATACAAAGTGGAAATTCGTGCCTTGACAGGCACTCATCCCACTATATATAGGCTTTTATTTACCTACAACAATAACCTCTTCACAATATACCGAAATTTGGTTACGATAATCCCCGTAAACATTGCACATTACATTCTTCAGTTGCACTTCAACATTCATTGGAATATCAATCTGATTAGGCACTTTCACAATTAGTTTTTCAAAAAGATTTGAGCCTTGTTCACCTTCTTTTCTTTCATAAGGGGTATTGTCTTGAGTTATGACAACCTCAACTTTTGTACCTAATATTTCTTTGGTTTTATAATCGGTTAATGGGGCAATGCCAATTGCCATAAACTTTTTGTCTTTAGCAAAGTTTTTCCAATCAAATACTTCAAACTGTCTTAAATATTTCAACATAATTTTTCTCCTTTTATTTAGTTTATTTTTTATATATTTTTGTAATCTTATTACATACAAAGACTGCATAATCTTTGTTTTCTTTTTTGTGAATACTAATGTTGATACTGACTTTATTCGGTCGCGCTTCCGTTAACTATAAAATACCACAATAGTATAGAGGATGTAAAAGTAGTTAATCAAATGTTTTATTACTACTATTACTATTAATTTTAAGGCATAGATTAATTTATATCCTTGTTATTACTACTGCGTAGTAGTATAATTACTATTAGAGTTTTTTTTAGAAAAGGAGGTACTATGAATATTACGAATGAACCTAAAACAGTAGGAGAAAGAATAAAATATCTTCGTGAAAAAAAAGGAGAATCTCAAGAAAAACTTGGTGAAGCTATTGGACTATCCCAGAACTCTATTTCAAAATTAGAAAAAGGAGAAACACAACTTACATTAGAAAATCAAATAAATATTGCAAAACACTTTAATGTTTCTCATGACTATTTATGTATTGGAGTTAGAAATGATTCAATACTTACTTTATTAGAAAAATATGTTTATCTAAAATATGAAAATATTTCTGATGGGTTAGAATCATTTGATTATCCAGTTTTGCAGATTAACAAGGTATTTTTTGATTATTTAGTTAGTTCTGCACGTGTTTACAACCTTAAAGGAATACCTGATGATGTACGTGAAATGTGGATCAAAAAAGTAACTAATACCTTTTATGAATACAACAAAAAAAATTGTTTTACTGAATCAGAAACTGTTATACCACTTCCACAACAACTTTTTTACCCAGATGAACAAAAAAGTGACTGGAAACAAACAGATTTATTACGAGAAATGAATAAACAGCTTTTAAGTAATTTAGATATTACAAGATAAGATATAAGGAGGATGATGTCATGGCTAAAAGCATAGAAGAACAAATTGAGGACTGGGCAAAAAATCAACTAGGAAAAACAAAGTATTATACAAAAACCGAAAATATCAACCAAGAGATTGAAACAGCGTTAAAGATTGCACCATCCAAAAGTGGAGGACGAGGTACAAATTATCCTGATATAAAATTATTCATAGAAACAAAATCGTTACGAAAAATTCCAGTAATGATTGAAGTTAAGGGGACAAAAGGAAACTTTATCAAAATAAATTCATTAGGAGAAATTGATAATAATAAAAGGGATGGAACACCTAACTTTACAAATATCAATAAATATGCTGTAAATGGGGCTATTCATTATGCCAATGCGATTATAGAACATAGCAAAAGTTATAAGGAAGTGATTGCAATTGGTCTTAATGGTTATGACGAACCAAGTGGGCGTATATATGAAATTGGTGTATATTATGTTTCACTTGATAATTATTGTATTCCTAAAAAAATAGGTTCATATACAGATTTATCTTTCCTTTTGCCAAAGAATATTGATGCTTTTATCGATAAAATTGATAAATCCTGTCTTACAGATGAAGAAATAGAAGCTAAATCTAAAGAATTTGAGAATGAAATCGAAGTCAAATTAAAGAAACTTAATCAAGTGATGCAGGATGATTTGAAAATTTCTGTTGGCTCAAGAGTTGAACTTGTTACTGGTATGATTATGGCATCTTTAGGTGTAGAAGGTAAAGTTGCACCTCTTGAAATTTCTGACTTAAAAGGAGAAGCAGGAGCAAAAAACAATGATGGTACAGTTATTATAAATAAAATAGATTCTTTTCTTGAAGAACGTAATTTACCAAAGGAAAAGAAGGCTATGATTATTAACGACCTTTCTAGAGTTTTCATATATTCTGACTTATGGAAAACTGTTAATGGTGAGAGTAAATTAAAGACAGTATACACTAGTGTTAAAAACGACATAATGCCAATATTTACATCCGCAAAGCATCTTGATTTTACTGGTAGACTTTTCAATGTTCTTAACGCTTGGGTAGATATTCCAGATAGTGATAAAAATGATGTTGTATTAACACCACGTTATGTTACAGAACTTATGGCTAGAATTGCGCAAGTAAACAAAGATAGCTATGTTTGGGATTATGCCGTTGGTTCAGCTGGTTTCTTGATTTCTTCTATGAAGTTAATGATTAAAGATGCAGAGGAACGAATTAAAAGTCCAAAGGAACTATCAGAAAAAATTGTTAAGATTAAATGTGAACAGCTTCTTGGTGTCGAAAAACGTTCTGATATTTATTTGCTTGCTGTTCTTAATATGATTCTTATGGGAGATGGTTCATCAAATATCATACACAAAGATAGCTTGACTGAATATAGTGGAAATTATGAACAAGGTGTATTAAATGGTCAAACTTATCCTGCAAATGTATTTTTACTTAATCCACCTTATTCTGCACAAGGTAAAGGATTTATCTTCGTTGAAAAAGCTTTACAACGTATGAAAAACGGAAGAGCTGTTATCCTAATTCAAGAAAATGCAGGAAGTGGAAATGGATTACCATATACTAAGAATATTCTAAAGAATAACACATTAGTTGCAAGTATTCATATGGCTAATATATTCCATGGTAAAGCAGGTGTACAGACCGCAATTTACGTATTCAATGTTGGAATACCTCATGATACTAAACAAATGGTTAAATTTATTGATTTTTCAAATGACGGCTATACTAGACAAAACCGAAAAAAATCAAGTCAAGAAACCAATTTAAAGAATACAGATCATGCTTTTGAAAGATATGATGAAATTGTAAATCTTGTTTTATATGGCAAATCATATTTGCATTATTTTTCTGAGGATGAATATATCGAAGATGTAATTTCATTAGAAGGAAATGACTGGACTTTCAAACAGCATCAAAAAATTGATACTATTCCAACCCAAGATGATTTTAGAAATGTTGTAAAAGAATATCTTAGTTGGAAATTATCTATGATTATGAAAGGCGAGTTGTCAGATGAAAAGTAAAAAAATTAAAATCTCCGAAGTATTACAATGGCAATCACAAAAAGAGATTAATCCATTAAAAATAAATGAACTTACTATTGATGGTGATTTTTCTTACCCATTTTACGGGCAATCAACTATAAACAATGGTATCATATCTTTCGAGACATTAACACAAGATGTATTAAACAATAAAGATGGTAAGCCAACTATTCTTATACATTCAAACAATCAAAATATTGTTTATTTAGAAACACCTTTTTATTTAAAAGATGGTCATGGTGCAACAAGTATTTTACAATCTGATAAGTTAAATGAAAGAAATGCTCTATATATAATTACTTGTATTAAAAAAGTAATCACTAAAAAATTTGCCTATAATGAAAAGGCAACTAAAATAGCCTTAAAAAACACTTATATTGAATTGCCTATCACTGATACAGAAGATATTGATTATGATTTTATGGAAGCATATATACATAAACTAGAAAAGGAACGTATACATGAACTTTCCACTTACTTATCATCAAGTGAATTAGACAATTATAAATTAACCTCGGACGAATATGAATTATTAAAAAATCCACCTAGCTTTAAACCTTATAGAGTTGGTGACTTATTTGACATACACCCAACTAAGGCATATAAAGGTAGTAATGCCGAAATTATGAATGAAAATGGTAAAAATCCTGTACTTAGTAATACTAGTCAGAATAATGGAATCGGTGGTTACTCAAACTTGGAATGTACAGAACAAGGGGGAATTATAACTTTTTCTGATACTACAACAGCAGATGCAATTTTTTTTCAACCATATGATTTTATTGGATATTCTCATGTTCAAGGTTTATATCCATATTCGGATAAATGGAGTGAAAAATCTTTATTATATTTTATGACCGCATTCAAAAAAACTGCTTTGCTATCCAAATTTGATTATGCAACAAAATTTAACAGAAAAATTGCTTTAGAATTTCTTATATCTTTACCTACTTCTGATAACTGTAATCCAGATTTTGAATATATGGAAAAATACATTAGAATACAGGAAAAGCTATCCATAAAAAGTGTTATAAATTGGGAAAATAAAATAATAGAAAAATAAGACTTCCACTTTGGAAGTCTTATTTCATATAAATATATCTTTTTAATTAGTTATAAGGTAATTCTTGGATTTAACTACCTGAAGTCATTTATTTTACTAATTTCGTTTGCCCAGACTTTTTACTGTAAGGATAATATAATAGCTATTACAAAAAAATGCTTAAAAATAAAGATAACTAATGATGTTTTAAGTATCCTTAAATATTTTCTTATCCTTCTGAATTTCTTTTTTCTTATCTTCCATATTTTCAAGAGCAAATTCACATGCTTGTATAACAAATCGAGAAAAAGTTATATCTTGATTTTTTATTGCTGTTTCAATTTCCTCTATTAACAATATAGGAAATCTAATAGTTTTATTTTCAGTTTGCTTTTTATTAGATTTTAATTGGAAAGCCATTTGCACACCTCCTTGTTATCAACATAGTATTGCAAAGTGACATAAAAATATGCATTGCATTTTGCATTGCTTATTAATCTGTAATATGATAAAATAAACAAAAAGTTATAAAGGGAGGTTGATAAAATGGAGAAGAGTAATTTTTCAAATAATAAAATTATTGCTAATAATAATGTTAGCTCTAGTTGAAATACAAATTACAATTTAAATTCTATTTGGTATGAAAACTAAAATTGAACAACAGGAAATATACTAATGGTTATGGATATATTTATCGTGAAAATAGAAGCGATGTTAGATGGTAATATCCTTTGATGGAATATACGAACTTAAGGAGGGAAAATATGAAAAGTTTAAAAAAAGTTGTGTACTTATTGATTGCAGTATCTTTTATGTTTACTTTAAGTGCATGTGGTAATGACAATGAAAAAAACAATAATAATATACAGAAAAACCAAGAAATAAATTCAGAATATGGAAATACAATGTCAAATCTACAAAATGATGGTTTAATTACGACGGATGGAAAAAATATTTATTATAACAATTCAAAAGGATTGTTTGTAAATAGTTTGTCTGGTGGAGAAAGTAAGTCTATTTCTCCTGATTATGCAGAACAAATAAATGTCATGAATGATTGGGTATATTATTACAGTACATCTCCCTCAGGAGATTATAAAGGCTTGTGGAAAGTAAAAACAGATGGAAAAGAACTTACTATGTTGAGAGATGGAACGATTTATAATCTAATAGTAACAAATGAGTGGATTTACTTTTCACAAAAAGTCAATCCCAATAGTAATACTCCTTCACTTGTAAAAATGGATATAGAAAATAATTTAGTACAACCTGAGCATATTTATGAAGGACGTACTGAACATCTTAATTTAGAAAATGAATGGTTTTATTTCTACTCATCAATGGAAGGTGGCATTTGTAAAATCAAAACAAATGGAGAAGAATTTAAAAAAATTTATTCAGTAGATGAAGGAAAACTAGAATATATGGTAGTTTATAAAAATAGTATTTATTATGTACTGGATGATAAAATCTACTCTATGAATATTGATGGAAGTGACAATACTATGCTTTTAGATTTAACATCATTAGATTTATTCTTTAGAAGTTTTAATATTAATGATGAATACATATACATTAGTAATTCAGATAAATTATATAGACTAAATATAAACAGCAAAGAATTTGAAACATTAAATTGTAAATTAGAAAGTCAAAAGCAAAGTAAGTACGGAAATACATTAGAAATAAAAAGATTACAGGTCATAAATGATAATTTGTATTTTTTGCAAGAATTTGATGATTTTGATATAGGAATTTTTAAGTTTAATACTGAAACTAATGTTTTTAGCAAATTTGAATAGAAAAAAGGCTTACTATTTATCTTTTAATAGTAAGTCTTTTTATCATATGATGCTTTTTATACTTAGTCATATCAAAGCTCTATTGAATGTAGTAAATTAGTAGTAACTACTTACTTTTATATGTTTGAAATGCTGAAAACACTTTATTTTAATGTGGTTTTGAGATACTATTATAAATTTTATCTTAAAAATCAAATAAATACCAAGTATTGTAGCTTCAAAATCCTATTTTTTTATTTAATATTTAAATTAATAAGGATAAAATGGATATGGGTATGGATAAAGATTGTATATATGTGTTTGATAGAGGATATTACGATTATAAATGGTATGATAAACTTACTGAAAATGGATTTAAATTTGTTACTCGTGGAGTCAAAAACTCAATAGTAATGGAGGAAAAA
>OLPU01002975.1_pt1 | contig 10655 bp, 10 predicted proteins | sample 1673111 | NCBI WGS metagenome assembly OLPU01 (sample SAMEA3136755, study PRJEB25190) | human gut metagenome | reverse complement strand
TGCAGATGCATTTATGCAGGAGTTGAACCCGAAGGGGGTTATGGTACTGATTGAGGCAGAGCATATGTGCATGACGATGCGCGGAATTAAAAAGCCCGGAACGAAGACGGTGACCGCAGTGACAAGAGGTGTGTTTGATAACAATGAAGAGCTGCAGAACCGGTTTTTCCGCATGATTGAGCGTCGGTAATGAGAAAGTATGCCATGCATTGCATGACGCGAATCACGCAGCAAGAATGTCGAGGCATTCCTGAACGCAGATAACCATTCCCCAGCTTCAGTGCGCGGAGCACTGAGCGGTGGTAAGGGGGATCCCGGCAGCAATTGCGCAGAGTAATAAGCAGAGACGGAAGGTTTCCGGGTAGAGATAGAAAGTGAGAAAAGGGAATGCAGAAAGAAAAGGAAGAGCAGCTGCAAAGAGTAAACGCGATCTGCCGGCATCCGCTCTGGCAGACGAGCAGAAAACGGATTGAGGAGCTGGAGCAGGACAGAGTGTTCTGCAGGCATGATGTGATACATTTTCTGGATGTGGCACGGCTGGCCTGGATCGAGAATCTGGAGCAGCAGCTGGGGCTGGAAAAGGAACATGTTTATGCGGCAGCACTTCTTCATGATATCGGGCGGCATTTGCAATATGAGCAGGGGATTCCGCATGAGGAGGGGAGCGTGATGCTCGCAGGACAGATTTTGCGGGATTGTGGCTTTTCGGATGCAGAATGTCTGAAAATTTGTGATGCGATTGCAGGGCACAGAGCGAAAAAGACCGGAGAGGATGGCGGGCTGGCCGGAGCTCTCTACCGGGCTGATAAAGCTTCCCGTATGTGCCTGTTCTGTGCAGCAGAAGCAGAGTGCAACTGGCCGGAAGAGAAGAAAAACATGGCGGTGCGTGTCTAGCCGATGCGAACCGCATTGGAGGAGTGATTCGCATGAGTAGCAAGAAATTGCCCGATAGCACAACGCCGATTGAAGGGGCAAAGCTTGCGCGCCGTGACGGTGCGAATGTCCCGGCGACGCGAACCTCAATCGCTCGCGCGACCTCCGATCAGATTTCTCATGCCGATCGCATTCTGATTGACGGTCTTGAGGTTTTTGCCAATCACGGCGTGTACCCCGAGGAAAATACCCTGGGGCAGAAATTTGTCGTTTCGCTGGTGCTCTACGCCGATCTGCATGCAGCGGGGGAGAGCGACGACCTGAATACGTCAGTCGATTATGGCGCTGTCTGCCATGATGTGGACAGCTATATGCGAGGGCATACGTTCAAGCTCATCGAGGCGGCGGCAGAGGGTGTGGCACAGACCTTGCTCGCACGTTATCCGTTGCTCCTGGGTGTGCGTGTGAAGATCGAAAAGCCCTGGGCACCCGTAGGCCTGCCGCTTGTCTCTTGCGGCGTGGAAATTGAGCGCTTGCGCTAACGAAGTTGAGGCATGTGTTTGAAACCCCTGTGCATCATTCGGTGTGCAGGGGTTTTGCCGTTCGACGTATGTCGATTATACCTTTGCACCTGCAGAGTTGGAGCAGGGCCGCAGCGGCGCGTATGTGATAATCACGGCAAGACCCGATTATGATATGGGGGTATGCCATGTTTTGCACCAACTGCGGGGCGCAGCTGAACGAAGGAACCAAATTCTGCACAAGCTGTGGCGCTCCTGTCGCCGGCCCTGCTCCCGAGCCAGAGGCGCAGTCGTCTGCCGACGTTGCGCCCGAATCCGTGCCGATGCCTGAGTCAGCATCAATTCCCGAACCTGCTTCGGATTCTGCGGCTGCTTTCCAAACCGCGCCGGAGCCGGTGTCAGAGACTGAGCCCATGTCGATCCCGGAGGCCGTATCCGGGTTTGATTCTGAGCCCGAGTCTGTTGCGGCAACAGAACCCATGACGATTCCCGAGTCCGTGTCCGGGCATGACCCCGAGCCCATACCGGAGCCCGCGCCGGCCCCCATACCGGAGCCGTCGTATGATTCTGCTGCCGACTCTCAGTCTGCAGCCGAGACGGTGCCCGATTTCCAACCTGCTCAGGCACCCGACTTCTCGTCTCAGGTCGCGACGCCCTCGCCTAAGAAGAACATAAAGCTGCCCATTATCATCGCTGCCGCCGTTGTCGTTATCGCTCTTGTCGTTGGCGGGTTCTTCCTGCTGGGCAATGGCGGCTCTGGCAAGCTCGCCGAAGACGTCACCCCTCAGATTGAGGAGCTGCTGGAAGAGGAGTACGGGAAATCCTTCGAGGGCTTTGCTTCCAACGAGTATGTCGAGGAGGCCAAGTATCGCGTCAAAGACGTCGAGGTGTCGGACATTACGGAAGAAAACGGCCACGTTACCGCGACTGCCGAGGCAACTATTCAGAATCGATTCTTTGTTTCCGAGGCGACGTTTGCGGTCAGCGCTCATATCGATAGCGACAACGACATTTCTTCCGTTCGCTTCGAGCTAGAAGATCAGACCACCACGCCGCGTTGCGGTGTTACGCGCGACGATGACAACGGTGGAGCTGCGCTTGACAGCAAGCTTTCGCCCGATAAGAAGAGCTGCTCTGTTGTGACCACCGGTTGCTGGGTTACCGGCGGTACCGAGGTTGCGAAGAGATATGTCTTTACGGGCGAGAAGTGGGAGCTTGATAGCTCGAACACAACGGGCGAGCAGAACAAGTGGGATATCGCCGGCAAGTACTATAGCGATGACGATTACATCGAGATCTCCAATTGGGACAACAACCGCCATACGGCGACGGTGAAGCTTTACATGGAGTGCGGTCTCAATCTCGATAACGGCTCGGAGGACTGCTCGGTTACCGCTACGCTTGATTCCGTTCAGATCATGGACGCCGGCGACGATTACTATTGGTTCCGATTCGAAGATTATGGTGCCAAGACCAGTACCGGCAGGCCCGTATTAATCCATTTTGACGTCTACTTCAATCCGACCGAAGAGGGGGAGCTTGCGCTCTTTGCAGACGCCGATGCTGTGAACGAGAACGTTTTAAGCGAGGACGGCTATGCGGCCGCTGAAACCGTGATGGAGGTCGAGGTGTCGGAGGAGGGCGCTTACTACGGCGTCTACACCGATCTTTCCGACTTCGAGAAGACTGAGGATGCGTTTGTCTACAACTACTTGAACTTCTATCGATAGGATATACTGAGTAAAACAAGTTACCTACCGCGGGGCGCTGCAGCAATTGAGCTCGGCGCCCCGCGTCATGTTTGCGGCTTCGAGCGGGGATTTCCTGAGGATACGCGAAGCCTCTCGATTGCTGGGGCAATAGGTGTCGAGCAAGGCGTGGAACCGGGCGTTATGGCTGGGCTCCATCAGGTGCACGAGCTCGTGGGTGACGACCATCTCCAAGCAGAGGGGCGGGTAGGCGGCGAGCTGCGTATTGATGCGGATTGTCTTGCGCGCAGGCGTGCACGAGCCCCAGCGCGACTTCATGGTCCGGAGGCTCCATCGCTCGGCGTGTATGCCCATGGTTGCCTCGATGCGCCCTACGATACGTGGCAGTGCCTTTTCCAACTCCAAGCGATAGAGCTGTTGGAGCGTAGCTGCGTTGGGAATGGCCTCGGCCGCGTCTACAAGCTCGCCCCAGAGGGGGATGAGACCGTCGCAGGTTGGTTCGTCGTGCTGTGGTTGCGTGTACGCTGCCTGCTCGGCGCGCACGACGTGCTGCACAATCCAGGACGCATGCCGGGTGAGAAAGTCATCGATTTGCTTGCTGTTCGCTGCGTTTGGGACGCTGCAAAAGACGCTTGCGTCGGCACGGACATGCAGGTTGAAGTTCTTGACGCGCTTGCGCTCAACAAGAACGGGCACATCGCGCCCGTCGTGATGAACGCAATGCGAGCTAGGCTTCACGCCCTCTCCTTTCAGCCGGTTCATAAGCGTCTGTCATTCTAGCGTTTATGAGACGATGCGCCATCTTTGGCAACGATGCTTATAATAGGGCCTCGTGAACAAGCACGCCCACGGGCGTCGCTGCGAGAGAGGACAATCCCCATGATTAACGTCGCCATCCTGTTCGGAGGCATCTCCACCGAGCACGATATCTCCCTTAAGTCTGCCGATAACGTTATCGCCGCGCTCGATTCCGAGCGCTTCTGCCCGGTGCTGATCGGCATCGATCGCAACGGTTCCTGGTTCCATTACACGGGCGATCTTGCCGATGTGGTGACAGGCGCCTGGGAGGAGCATGATTGCGCTCCCGTAGTGCTGATCCCTGGCAGCGCGCCCGATGCCCGCGGCGGCTTTCTCGAGCTTGTCGACGGCGAGTTTCGCGAGCTCGAGGTCGATGTGGCTCTTCCTGTCCTGCATGGTCAGGGCGGCGAGGACGGCACCGTTCAGGGCACGCTTGAGGTTTGCGGCGTTCCTTACGTGGGCTGTGGCGTGCTTGCGAGCGCCGTGTGCATGGATAAGGATGCGAGCCATCGCCTTGCTGCGGCGGCCGGCGTGCGCTCGCCGAAGTGCGAAGTGCTCTACCGCGGCGGTACTGCCGAGGACGAGGCTGCCGTAGTGGAGAAGTGCGGCGGATACCCCGTCTTCGTGAAGCCCGCTCGTGGCGGCAGCTCAATCGGCGTCTCCAAAGCGAACGATGCAGATGAGTATCGTGAAGCGCTCGACGCTGCTTTCGCGCTCGATGAGAAGGTTGCCGTTGAGGAGAATATCACCGGCGTCGAGGTCGGTTGTGCTGTCGTAGGTGATGCTGTCCATGGCGTACGCATGGGCGAGGTGGACGAGATCGTCGTTCATGGCGACGGCTTCTTCCGCATCCATCTGGAAAAGGACCCGGGTGCCAATACCGAGCTTCGCTGCCCGTCCGAGCTCCCTGCAGATGTGCTCGAGCGCGTACGTCAGGTGGGGCGTACGGTATATGAGGCTCTCAACTGCTCGGGTTTTGCACGTGTGGACCTGTTTGTCACGCCCGAGGGAGAGGTTGTGTTCAATGAGGTCAACTCTACGCCCGGCATGACGTATTACAGTCGCTTCCCGCAGATGATGCGCGTTGCCGGACATGAGCTGGGCGAAGTGCTGGCAGGTCTTATCGACACGAGGCTTGGGCTGTAGATAAGTCACCTTAGTGCAAGGCAAACGCTCAATCGCTAAAGAAGTGCGGGCGCGGGATGCAACTCAGTGCATTCCGCGCCCGCTTTGTTATTCGGATGGGGTCGTGACCTAGAAGCGTTCGAAGAAGGACAGCGCGTTCTCAAAGCAAAGCTTGCGCGTGATCGTTTCGCCAAAACGTTCGACAAGCATCTGCTGGAATGCGGGGAACTTGGAGGCGTCTGCCACGTACTCGGGCACGTCGGCTCCGTCGAGGTCGCCGCCAAGTGCGATGACATCTTCGCCGCCCAACTCGAGCCAGTGCTCGATGTGGCGTGCAGTGGCGTCAAAGGTGACCAGTTCGGCCGACGTATCTTTATTGGCGCCATCGACCAAGAAACCATTGCAATAGTTGAGGCCCACGACACCGCCGGCGTCGCGGATAACTTGGAACTGCTGGTCGGTGAGGTTGCGCACGTGACCGCAGATGGCGCGCGAATTGGAGTGGCTTGCTACGAAGGGGTGCTTGGCAAGGGCGGCTACCTCGTCAAAACATTCATCGTTGAGATGCGAGACGTCGAGCACCATGCCGCAGCGTTCCATTTCGGCAATGGCCTGGCGACCAAGATCGGTGAGGCCCGCGTGGGTATCGTGTCCACTGGCAAGCGGGCCCGCGGCGTTCCATGTAAGGGAGGCCATGAGCACGCCGGCACGTTTGAGGGCCTCGATGAGGTTGAGGTCGTGCGCGAACATGCGCGCGTTCTCGATCGTGTGGATGCAGGCGAATCGACCCTGATCGAGAGCGGGGCGAATGTCGCTTGCGGCATGCACCTCGGTTGCTTCGGCATGGTTGAGGTTCGTCTGAGCGCTGATGTGCGCCATGATCTGCGCATGGAAACGCAGAGACTGCTCGGGGGAAAAGCAGTCGGGGACGAACGTGGCAAAGCACTGCGCCCAGGGGGTGCTTCCGGCCATGTCGATCGAGATGGCGCAGTCGTTGTCCTTGAGGGAGAAGTAGCGCTCGGGGCATTCGGCGTCGTCCGGGGTGAAGAATTCGTCTCCCGAGACGGTCTTGAGTTCGCGATCGATGGTTTGCCAGCCCAAGCGATCGGCGGTATCGCAATGTAGGTCGAGTATGGGAATAGACATGAAGCCTCCTGTTGGTGCGGTTTTAGTCTCGTCCATTCTACACGTCTACGCGTAGGCTACGCTCGTCCGATAGGTCGGATTGCAGCGTACGGTTTGGGGTATAGTTGACCCTACGTGTCCGCTCCGGCGGGCAAAATCGAGTTTTCACTGAAATGAGGACGATATGTCAAACGAAGGCAAGAAGGTGCGCGTCCACTACCGCGGTACGCTGGATGACGGCACCCAGTTCGATAGCTCCTACGATCGTGGCGAGCCGTTGGAGTTCACCTGCTGCGCCCACCAGATGATTCCCGGCTTTGATGCCGCCGTGAAGGACATGGAGGTGGGCGAGAAGAAGACCGTCCATATTCCGTGTGCCGAGGCCTATGGCGAGCGTCGCGAGGACCTGATCATGTTCTTCCCCGCCGCGCAGGTACCCAACATCGACCAGATTCATGTGGGCGATAAGCTTGCGCTTTCCGGTGCCGGCGGTCAGCCCGTTCCCGTTACGGTTGTCGAGGTGACCCCCGAGGGCGTCAAGATCGACGCTAACCACGAGATGGCCGGCAAGGACCTCAACTTCGAGATTGAGCTCGTAGAGGTCTTGGGCTAATTCAACTTAGATAAAACGAGCAGGAGCGGCGACGTTGGTGCAACGTCGCCGCTCCTTTTTTGATTTTTTGCCCTGAATCTCGAGGGCAAGCCGCGAACGCATTGAGCATGTTTTCGCAGCCGGGGTCGCTCGTCCCCTCCCGAGCGATTCCGCAGCGAAGCGAGGACCAGCGAGGGAAGGAAATGCCGGCTCTCGGCGTTGGGCCTTTAAGCCCCCTTGACGTTCATGGCGCGCATTGCGTTTAAAATCGCTATGATTGCCACTCCCACGTCGCCAAAGACCGCAAGCCACATGTTGGCGATGCCCAGCGCCGCAAGCGCGAGGATCAGCAGCTTCACCGCAAGGGCAAACACGATGTTTTGCCAGACGATACCCATGGTTTTGCGTGCGATGCGCATGGCGCGCGCGATGTTGGAGGGCTTGTCGTCCATCAGCACGATGTCGGCCGCCTCGATGGCCGCGTCGGAACCCATGGCGCCCATGGCGATACCGATGTCAGCGCGCGTGAGGACCGGGGCGTCGTTGATGCCGTCGCCCACAAAGGCAAGCTTGTGTTTGGCACCTTCGCTGGCGAGAAGTTTTTCGACGCGTTCCACCTTGTCGCCAGGAAGGAGCTGCGCGTGGTATTTGTCCAGGCAAAGCTCGCGGGATACTGCGGCTGCCACCTCCTCGCGGTCGCCTGTGAGCATCACACAGCGGCGCACTCCCGCGGCGTGAAGATCGCTGATGGTTTGCTTGGCGTCGTCTTTTACGGTGTCGGCGATCACGATATGGCCAGCGTAAGTAGTGTCGACCAGCACGTGGAGAATCGTTCCTGCGATTTCGCAATCGGGCGCTGTGAAGCCTGCTTTTGCAAGCATTTTTGCGTTGCCCACAATGACCTTTTTGCCGTCGATGGTTGCGAAGACGCCATGGCCGGAGTCATTGCCGGAATTCGTGACGCGCTTGGAGTCCAGTTCGCCCGTGTAGGCGGCGCGGACAGACTGCGCGATGGGATGATCGGAGAAGGATTCTGCAAGGGCCGCCATTTCGAGCAGGGAGGACTCGGTGTAGCCGTTCTCGGGATGAATCGCTGCGACGGAAAACGTGCCGCGCGTAAGCGTACCCGTCTTATCGAACACCACGGTGTCGACTTCGGCGAGGGCCTCCAGGTAGTTTGACCCCTTGACCAGGACGCCGATTTTGGAAGCACCGCCGATGCCGCCAAAAAAGCTCAGGGGCACGCTGATCACGAGCGCGCAAGGGCAGGAGACGACCAAGAATGTGAGGCCGCGCAAAATCCAATCGGGCCACGCCCCCGTGACGATCCCGCCACCCACCGCGAGCAGTGCCGCGGCGCCGGTGACGGCAGGCGTGTAAATGCGGGCAAAACGTGTGATGAAGTTTTCGGTTCGTGCCTTCTTTTCGCTGGCGTTCTCCACAAGCTCAAGGATGCGCGAGACAGTGGACTCGCCAAAGGGCTTGGCAGTCTTGACCTTGATGAGGCCCGTCATGTTGATGCAGCCCGAGACGACCTCGGCGCCCGTTTCCGCATGACGAGGGATGGATTCGCCGGTGAGAGCGGCGGTGTCGAGCTGGGTAGCACCTTCAACGATCGTTCCATCGATGGGCACGCGCTCTCCTGGCTTGATTACGATGATGCTTCCGCACGCCACCTCGTTGGGGTCTACCTGTTTAAGGTTGCCTTCGGCATCTTCGATGTTTGCATAATCGGGCGCGATATCCATCATGGAGCTAATGGACTTGCGGCTCTTTCCTACGGCGTAGGCCTGGAAGAGCTCTCCCACCTGGTAAAAGAGCATAACGGCTGCTCCCTCTGCCATGTGTGGGTCGGTGTCTGGAAAAAACACCATAGCAAAAGCGCCGAGCGTAGCCACGGCCATGAGGAAGCTCTCGTCAAATGCTTTGCCGTGACGAATGTTATTCCAGGCTTTTTTGAGCACGTCATGGCCGGCGATGACAAATGGCACGAGGAAGAGCATGAAGCTTGCGTAAACGTTCCCGGGATTTCCAAAGGTGCGCTCAAGGACACCCAGCTCATCCAGTGCGTATACCGCGATAAAGACTGCAAGCGCTACAAGGATGCGATTGCGTTTGTGCTCGAGTGACTCCTTCTTGCGACGCTTCTTCTTTTTCTTTTTGGGCTCGGCGGTTGCCATGATTGAAATACCTCCCATTTGAATATATGAACACTCGCTCATATGACTTTGCGAATGAAAGCCGCAGTGACTGCGGCCTTGCTGGCGTGTGGGCTAGAGAATGATTTCGCAGTCAGGTTCTACTTCGGCGGTGAACTCAACCACGCGGTCGAGCACCTCATCGAACTCGTTGTCTTCGGCCTCGAGGGTAAGTTTTTGTGTCATAAAGTTCACGGAGACGGATTTGACGCCCTCGAGCTGGGTGAGCTCGTCTTGGAGCTCGCGAGCGCAGTTAGCGCAGTCGATTTCGTCGAGCTTGAAGGACTTTTTCATGATGGGTTCCTTTCCTGTGCTGGCGGCATAGATGCGGGCCGCGTTGTTGCCTTGCCGGATTGTTATTCGCAGATATGGCTCATGCCTTGATTGAGCATGGTGTAGACGTGATCGTCTGCGAGTGAGTAGAGGATGTTTCGGCCGTCGCGACGAAATTTAACCAGGTGGGAGCTTTTAAGCGTGCGCAGCTGATGGGAGACGGCCGATTGGGACGTTTGCGTGGCATCGGCAATATCGGCTACGCACAGCTCGCGGCCCATGAGGGTATAGAGAATCTTGATGCGCGTAGTGTCGCTAAAGACCTTGAAGAGGTCTGCAAGGTCGTAGAGCAACTCCTCGTCGGGAAGGTCTTCGGGAGAGCAAGTTGCTGCAAGGGGAGCGTCATATCCGTTGGGGCCGCTTATGAGCTCCGGGGGCTGTTCGTTCATGGCAACATCCTTTCATATGAACATGCGCTCATATTTTCTAGTACTGATTATATGAATGTATGCTCATATGTCAATGGAATTTCGCTGAGCACTTCTTTGTTTGGTTGAAAGCAATGGCGGACGGGGTGAGATTGCCGCCGTTGAGGTATCGAGACTGTGGTAGGTGGTCGGGAACTGTGCAAAATTTAATGTATTCAGCATAGGGGTTGGGATTTTTGTCATGTCGAAAGGTCTAAATGGGCAAAATGAACGCAATACTCCACAGATGTTGAAATATTATCTGAGCAGAGCGTCCAATAGACCCGCTTGGAACAAGGCAAATAGACCTAACAGATGAATACTTTGATTTTTGCACGGTACCAGAGCATCTATTCCTTTATTTGAGTTCGATACCGGCTCCAAACACTTTGCCATCGGGCGCGGGGCCACGTGCGTTGTCTTCGCGAGGCGTTTGATGCTCGAATGTCTGCATGTCGTCAATTTCTGGAACGGCATTGATCGACGGGTCGTCAAGGGTTCCGTTAAGCAAGGCCTGTTCGTAGTCAATCCGGTTTCGCTCTTCACGGTCGCGCCGGATTTTCTCCTCGAGCCGTTTCTTTTCTTCGAGATGCCTTCGAAGTACGAACTTTCTCAGTTCCTCCTGTTTAGCTTTAAAGTTCTTTGGGAGGCGCGAGGGACGAATGCCTTCTTTTCGTTGAATTACTTCCATGACCCGGGCAAACGGCTCGGCATGCATAAATGAGTGCCTGCTGATGGTGACAATTCCATAGCCCATCGCTGCAAGTGCGTTTTTGCGCTCTTCATCGATAGCGCGATTTTCTTCCGTATCGTGATGAAAGCCGTTGTATTCGATGTCGATGCGAGAACGTTTGAGGTACGCGTCCATGTAGAACTTCGTTCGTCTTGTGAGGCCTTTCGCGACGTTGGCGACCTTGATCTCGTAGTCGGTTTCGAGGGCCCTTATCCCCAGGCCGCCTTCGTTTTTTGGCAGC
>OLPU01002974.1_pt1 | contig 10659 bp, 9 predicted proteins | sample 1673111 | NCBI WGS metagenome assembly OLPU01 (sample SAMEA3136755, study PRJEB25190) | human gut metagenome | reverse complement strand
TTAAGAAAGTATATGTGGGAAATAACTGCGTTATCAAGAATTCTATTATTCTGAACGACGTATATCTGGGTGATAATACCCATATCGAAAACTGCATCGTAGAAAGCCGGGATACCATCCGGGCCAATTCTTACTATTGCGGAGAAGGCGAAATAAAAGTTGTCGTGGAAAAGAACGAGCGCTATGCGCTGTAATAACAGAGCAGCTGTCTGGTGGTTCGCGGAGAAATAACTAATCAGCGGTTATAACTGTTCGGAAGGAGAACGACATATGAAAGGGGCATGTGCTATGGAGATTACAGACGTAAGAGTGCGCAAAGTGACAAAAGAAGGTAAGATGAAAGCAGTTGTTTCCATAACAATTGATGATGAATTTGTTGTACATGATATTAAAGTAATCGAGGGAGAGAAAGGACTGTTTATCGCTATGCCAAGCCGTAAGGCTTCCGATGGAGAGTATCGCGATATTGCACATCCGATCAATTCCAACACAAGAGAAAAGATCCAAAGTCTGATTTTGGAGAAATACGAGGAAGTAATGGCAGAAGATGCCGTTGCAGATAATGCGTAACCGGATTGTCATATATATGGGGTGACGCAAAAACGAGATAAAAGCGGTGGCTGGGGGGCCATCGCTTTTTCTTTACAAAATGCCAGAGTCTTGCTATAGTGGAGCGTAGAAAAATGTCCGTGGGAGAATGGGCGGAAGAGAAAGAAAAAGAGGAGACGGGTGTGTGATGAGAGTGGAACTGCCGGAAAGCTTTGAAAAGAGAATGCAAGAGATGCTGGGGGATGAATACGAATCGTATATCGAAAGTTATGATAACCCCAGACAGTACGGACTCCGGATCAATCCGATGAAGATCACGGAAGAGGAACTGGCGGAAGGCTCCGGTTTTTCTCTGGATCCGATTCCGTGGACAAAGACCGGGTATTTTTATAAAGAAGAAGATCAGCCGGCCAGACATCCATATTACAGTGCCGGTCTTTATTATCTGCAGGAGCCAAGCGCCATGACTCCGGCGGCGAGGTTTCCGGTGGAACCGGGGGAGAGAGTTCTGGATCTGTGTGCGGCACCGGGAGGAAAGGCAACGGCTCTCGGCGCTGCGCTTCAGGGAAAAGGTGTGCTGGTGGCAAATGATATCAGTAATTCCAGGGCTAAAGCACTGTTAAAGAATCTGGAAGTATTTGGCATATCCAACGCCTTTGTGACCAACGAAGTACCACAGAACCTGGCAGAGCGGTTTGAAGGATTTTTTGATAAAGTGCTGATTGATGCACCGTGCTCCGGGGAGGGGATGTTCCGCAAAGATCCGGCGGTGATCAAAACCTGGGAGGAAGAACGCCCGGAGTACTTTGCGAAACTGCAGAAAGATATTCTGAAGAATGGTGTGCGGATGCTGCGCCCGGGTGGAAAACTGCTGTATTCCACCTGTACCTTTGCTCCGGTAGAAAACGAGGGAAGTATCTCCTGGATCCTGGAGCAGTGTCCGGAGATGGAACTGATTCCCATCGAAGGATATGAAGGATTCTCCGAGGGTAACCCTGCGTGGGGTGATGGAAGAGAGAAACTGCGCCGCTGTGTGCGGATCTGGCCGCATAAGATGAAAGGAGAGGGGCATTTTCTGGCCCTGCTGAAAAAGTCTGAGGATGCGCCCGAGACAAGGATCAGACTGGAACCGCCGACGCGGATGGATAAGAAAAATAAAGCAGTTCTGGAAGAATTCTTCAGGGACTGTCAGTGGAAGCCGGACTGGGAGCGGGTACAGATCAAGGGCGAGAAAGTCTACCTGGTACCGGAACTTCCGGCAAAGTTGAACGGTATCCATTTCTTAAGAAACGGACTGTATCTGGGAGATCTGAAGAAAAACCGTTTTGAACCATCCCAGCAGCTGGCGATGACGCTGAAGGCTTCCGACTATGAGGGAAGCGTATCCCTTTCACCGGAGGATGAACGGATCGGACGATATCTGCGTGGAGAAACCCTGCTTTTGGAACCGGGGGAAGCGACCAGAGAGAAAGGCTGGATCCTGGTCTGTGTGGATCAGTATGCACTCGGCTGGGGAAAACTTGTGAACGGAGTTCTGAAGAATAAATACTGGAGCGGCTGGCGACTAAAAAGTTGACATAATCCGCACTTTAATGCGGAAATTCGCCAAAACTCTACTAATTATTACGCAAATATTACGAGATGTTAAAAAACTACTTCACAATGCTACAAAATCATGCTATAATGACTCTTGCCTGAGAAAGTGAGAGGAATTAATATGAGAAGAAAAAGAATCATAAGCCTGGTACTTTCCGCATGTCTTATCGTGGGAAGTGCGGTACAGGGTGGAGCTGCTACCACGCAGGAGAAGATCTCCGATGCGAAGGCACAGCAGCAGGAGAATCAGTCTTCCCTGCAGCAGACCCAGGAAAAGATTCAGGAACTGGAATCAAAAAAAGGTGAATCCGAAACATATCTTGCAGATCTGAACACTCAGTTGGACGATCTTCGCAGCAGTCTGGAAAAACTGCAGAACGATTACGATGCGAAGCAGGAAGAACTGACACAGCTGCAAAGTGACCTTGAAGATGCGAAAGCGGATGAAGCGCAGCAGTATGAAGCGATGAAACTCCGTATCCGCTATATGTACGAAAACTCAGCCAGCAATTATATGAACTTGCTGTTCGAATCAGGAAGTATTTCTGATTTCTTAAACCAGGCTGAGAACATTTCCCAGATGTCAAAGTATGACAGAGACATGCTGGATACATACAGAGAAACAAAAGAAGCCATCCAGACCAAAGAGGAACAGGTGGCACAGGAAAAAGAAGAGATTGTGGCTCTTCAGCAGGAGAGCGCGGACAAGCAGGCAGCAGTAGAAGAACTGGTGGAGGCAACTTACCAGCAGATCCGTGAATATCAGGAGGATATTCAGAGTCAGCAGACAGCAGAGAATGATCTGTTGACCAAGATCAGCAGTCAGGAAGATGCGATCAACGATCTTCTTCGTCAGGCAAAAGAGGAAGAAGCAGCAGCCAGATTAGCAGCACAGCAGGCGGCACAGGCAGCAGCTGAGAAAGCAGCACAGGAAGCGGCAGCAAAAGAAGCAGCAGAGAAAAAAGCGGCAGAAGATGCAGCAGCACAAAAGGCAGCACAGCAGAAAGCAGCGCAGCAGGCAGCGTCAGCGACACAGAAAAAATCAAACAGCAGTACAACAACGACTACAACGACAAGTAATACTGCTGCGAATACAACAACTTCAACAACTACAACAGACAGCTCCGACGATACCATCGATACTTCACAGGGCAAATACCTGGGAAGATTCAAACTGACAGCATATTGCAGCTGTTCCATCTGTTGCGGAAAATGGTCCGGCGGCGGTACAGCCAGCGGAACCACTCCGACACCGGGACGTACCATCGCGATGGCGGGAGTTCCATTCGGAACCAAACTTTCCATCAACGGTCAGATCTATACCGTAGAAGACAGAGGAACCGCATACGGACATGTGGATATCTTCATGGGAAGCCACAGCCAGGCATTGAGCTTTGGTATGAAATATGCAGATGTGTATCAGGTGAACTAGAGAAAAATAAGAACAGAGAGTGCAGGATACGGGAAACGTGTCTGCGCTCTCTTTTTTCGCTTACAGGAGACTGCTTTCCTGTTCATAATCCGGCTTCCGGCTGCATAGAATGCAGATAGTTTCATAGCAACGAAACAAAGGAGGGGAAAAGATGGATGCCACGATTCTGGTAAACCGTACACACCGCTTACCGCGAAAAGCGATACCACAGACCTTAGTTGAGCCGGAAATCATCTTTGATGCACCTGTCGGGGACAGGAAAAGATTACTTGCAGTTAGTGCGGCGAAGGGAGTGGAGGCGCTTTTTGCGAGAGGAAAAGAGGAAGGAATCTATCTGTGCGGAGTATCCGGCTACCGAAGCTACGAAAGACAGGAAGAACTCTATCAGAAGAAACGGCGGGAACAGCCGAAAGAAAATGGAGATCCTGTACATTGGATAGCACCGCCGGGAGCCAGTGAGCATCAGACGGGCCTGGCGCTGGATGTTTCCTGCCAGGCGGTTGACTATCAACTGGATGAGCGTTTCGGAGAAACCCGGGAAGGCCGGTGGCTGAAACGGTGTGCACCCTTATATGGCTTCATCCTGCGCTATCCGAAAGGGAAAGAGCATATAACCGGGTATGGATGGGAGCCCTGGCATATCCGGTATGTAACCCGGTCGCTGGCGTTGTATCTGACACTTACAGGGCTGACACTGGAAGAATATTATGAGCAGAAGTAACTATTCAGTAGGTAGCATTCCGCGAGGTGTTTTGGCATGGTTTTTGCCAAAATCCCGAGACATACAAGTCAAAATGCCATCACCGAAGGTGATTAGAAATGCATTTTGACTCGTAACTGTGAGGGTACTGAACAGTTACGAGCAGAAATAAAATGAGGCGGAACGCCGGCAAAAGATGCTGGTGTTCCGCCTTGTTGTTACATTGTATATCATCAATTGTTCATAGTGAAGGTCAGATATCGGGCGATCATTTCTGCTACCTTCGCATCCGCTTCGGAGATCGGATCCGTGCGCTTCATGCCAAGAAAACACACGGCCCCGACCGGATCCCCGTCCTGTGTCACAGGAACCAGCGCCTGTTCCGTGTGCGCATCATCGTCTGTCACCGGATAATAAGCGTTATTTTCCGGGATAAAATCCCGGTCAAAGAGTCGCTGCTCCATCGCTTTACTGAGAGATTTTCCCTGATACTTCTTATTCTCCGGCCCGGCCGCGGCCACCACCTGCTCCTGATCACAGATACAAAACAACTTCCCGCACGTCTTCGCCGCCGCATCCGCCAGCTGCTGCGCCCCGCTCGAAAACTCCCCGATCGGCGAATATTTCTTCAGAATAATCTCCCCATTCCGATCCGTAAAAATCTCCAGAGGCTCTGATTCCCGTATCTTCAACGTCCGCCGTATCTCCTTCGGAATCACCACCCGCCCGAGATCATCGATTCTTCGTACAATACCTGTTGCTTTCATAGACTTTCTCCTTATCCGTATAAATATGATGTGCTAAACCTGGTTTTAGATGAAATTAAAGTTCTGGTGTTAGTATTGGCGGATTTTTGGAAAATATGAGTGAAATTGGAAGGAGTGGGATTCTTATGTTGGTTTATCGGTTAATAACCAATACAACGATCTAACAAACCATTGTGATTATTTGAGGTTATTATTTTTAAAACCGAAATGAGGATGGAAACGTCTAATATAGGGGAGAATGCATAGTGAGAGTTATACGAAGAAATGAAAGCTAAAGACTATAGTTAGGTATAATTCCCGGGTGGTAATAAAGTGGGGGATATGGTATAATTTATCGGATAGAGTAATATTATACATAAATATGCCGAATACGAAGCATATTTATAACATGATTGAGCTTATAGACAAAGAGAAAATAAGAGGAAGAAAAATGTCGGATATAAAAGTAAGTATTATTATGCCGGTATATAAAGTAGAAGAATACGTAGGAAAAGCAATAGAAAGTATACAGGCGCAAACTTTAACAGAATGGGAATTCATTATAGTGGATGATGGAACTCCGGATAAAAGTGGTGAGATCTGTGATGCTTATGCAGAAAAAGATAACAGAATTAAAGTGATTCATAAAGAAAATGGTGGAGCACCCAGCGCAAGAAACGTAGCTATTGATATTGCCAAAGGAGAATATATGTATTTCCTGGATTCTGATGACTGGGCAGAACCGACGATGTTGGAAGATATGTATAATCTGGCAAAAAGAGATCAGGCGCAGTTGGTAGTTGCCGGCTTTTATATTGATACCTACTATGAAAAAGATAAATATCTTACAGATAATTACGTGGTAGAAGATGCAGTCTATCCGGATAAAAAGTCCTTCAGAAAGAACGCGTACAAATTATTTGATAAAAACCTGCTCTACACACCGTGGAATAAATTGTATGAGTCAAAATATATTCTGGAGAATAATCTGCGGTTTCCAACAACGTTATGGGATGATTTTCCATTTAACATCAGTATTGTAAGAAATGTAGAACGTGTAACTGTTACATCAAAACAATACTACCATTTTCTGCGCGCCCGTGCAGAATCTGAGACCACAGCTTATCGTCCGGGAATGTACGAAAAAAGAGAAGAAGAACATGGTTGGATGGTAGACCTTTATAAAGAATGGAAGGTCATGGATCATAACAGCATGGAAATGATAGCCAGACGTTACGTAGAGCGATTTATAGGATGTGTAGAAAATATAACCAATCCGAAATGTGAACTGTCATCCCAAGAGAAACGCCAGGAAATCAAGCGTATGCTGAAAAATCCTCGATTGAAAAAAATGCTGAAACTAGCCAACCCACGATCAAGTTATATGAAAATCATGGTGCTGCCACTGAAGTGGAATAGCACGCTGCTGACTTATTGGGAGGCTAAGGTTATTACGTTTGTGAAGACGAAGAATACAAAATTGTTTACGAAGTTGAAAGTGGGAAGATAAACATATGAGTGAACCATGCTTGAGCATAATAATGCCGGCGTACAATGCAGAGAATACAATAGAGAAGGCGATAGAAAGCATATTGCAGCAGACGTATACAAATTATGAACTGATTGTGATAGACGATTGTAGTACGGATCATACGGTAGAAATAATAAGAAAAATTGCAGCAATAGATGAAAGAATTATTTTAGTGAAACAGGGAAAAAACGGAGGACCTGGTGCAGCAAAAAATCGTGGGATAGGAATGGCAAGGGGAACATATATATCCTTCTGTGATTCGGATGATTGGGTTGAAGCTGATATGTACTATGATTTATGTGAGGATTTGAACAAACATGAAACAGATGTCGTAATATGCGGATACACACAAGACGTGATAGTGCAGGATAATACAATTAAATCGTGCAAAGTTGTGAAAATAAAAGAGATGTACGTAAAGGAAGAAAACAAAGCAGCAAGTTTAATTCCTTATCTGGATGAACAAAAGGTATTTTCATTTGCCTGTAATAAAATTTATAAGAAAGACATTGTGAATACGCATGGAGTGCGATTTAGTGATAAAAAATTCGGAGAAGATTTTGAGTTTAATTTGAAATATTTTGAATATGTAACAACGTTTAGCTGTATAGAAAAAAGTTGTTATCATTACCAAAAGTGGAACAGGGATTCTCTGTCAGAAAGATATATTCCGGATTTTTTTGAAAATATTCGGGAAAGATATATGGATATGAGAATGCTGTTGATAAAAAAACAATGTTTTGAACAAGAGACAAGAGCAATAGCAGCAAATGTTCATATAAAACATGTTATCGCATCAATGGTAAGAAAATGTTCTCCGAAAGGGAACCTTAACTTTAGAGATAGATATAAGCAGGCAAAAGCAATTCTGAATGATCCATATACAAAAGAAGCCTGCAAATATGCGGTTGCTACATCAAAACAAGAAAAAGTTTGTAACGGAGTATGTAAAAGCCATAATGTCCTGCTGAATCTTGTATTTGCCAGAGCGTTGTATATTTTGCAAAATGATTTGGTGGTCTTGTTTGAAAAGCTAAAATAGGAGATAAGTATGGAGAGAATTCTTGTATATGGGATGACAGATAATAGAGGTGGAATAGAGGCATATTTATATAATTATCTGACGCAAATAGCCCCAAAGGGGAATATGATTTTTGATTTTGTAACAGATTATAGTACGATTGCATATCAGGATGAGCTGAAAAGACTTGGATGTAAGATTTACTATATTCCATCCAGAAGAGAAAACCTTTTTGTACATATGAAAAAACTGCATAAGATTGTAAAAGAGCATAAAGAGTATGAAAAAATATATTTTAATATTTTGTCTGCAGCCGAGTTTTTCACGGTTTTAAGCGCCTGCGGAATACCGGGGAAGAAAAGAATTGTACATAGCCATAATAACAGTGTAAAAGCTATTCGAAAGCATCGCATATTGCGTCCGTTTCTGAACATGGTTAGTAGTCAAAGACTGGCATGTTCAGAATCAGCAGGTGAGTTTATGTTTGGAGAAAAGTATATAAAAAAGAATCAAGTGACTATTTTAAATAATGCAATTGATTTAAATAAATATGCATATGCGAAAGACATTCGAGATGTGGTAAGAAAAAAGAATAAGTTAGAGGATAAATTTGTAGTAGGTCATGTAGGAAGACTGTGCTATCAAAAAAATACGTTCTTTTTGATTGATATTTTTAGCGAGATATATAAGAAATGTAAAGATACAGCCTTGGTTATCATAGGAGATGGCGAGGATCGTCAGGAAGTTGAAAAGTATATTAAGACAAAAGGAATGGAAAGTAATATAAAATTGTTGGGAATGCGCGATGATGTGAGCGATTTTATGCAAGCCGTGGATGTTTTTGTCTTACCATCCAGATTTGAAGGGTTACCTGTTGTTGCTATTGAAGCGCAGGCGGCGGGGTTACCTTGCTTTCTTTCCAAACAGATTACAGAAAAGACAGATGTGACTGGAAACGTACAATTTTTGTCTTTACATAAAACGGCAGAGGAATGGGCTGATAACATATTAAGAACAAGAGGCTGGTCGCGTATGAATACAAAAGGAATGTTGCAAAAAGCGGGGTATGATATTACCCTAGAAGCAGAAAAATTAGAAAAAATATTAGGAGTGAATTGAGATGTGTGGACGGATACCAAAAATTTCAATTATAATACCAGTTTACAAAGTTGAAAATTATTTGGAACGCTGTGTGCAATCTGTATTGAAACAAACATATCCTAATTTGGAAATTATTTTAGTAGATGATGGATCTCCGGATAATTGCGGAACGATATGCGATAACTATGCAAATGAAAACTCAAATGTGAGTGTGATACATCAAAAAAATCAGGGCATAAGTGCAGCACGCAACAATGGAATGAAAGTTGCAAAGGGTGATTTCTTTGGATTTGTGGACAGCGATGATATAATAGAACCGGATATGTATGAAAGATTGTATGAAAATATAAAAAAAACAAATGCAGAAATTTCTATTGGAAGATTTATTGATTGCGATGAGAATGGAAAAGCAAATGCAAATTCGGAAAAATGTAAAGAAGAAATTAAAGTTTTAGCATGTAAAGATGCTATTGAATCGTTGCTCATAGATAATGGCTGGGTAACGTCACATGCTTGTAATAAACTGTTTAAAAAAGAACTTTTTGATTCGTTGGAGTTCCCAGTTGGAAAAGTATATGAAGATTCTTTCGTAATTATTGATCTTTTATTAAAGGCCAAAACAGTAGTAAGTGACGCTCATGGGATATATCGTTATTGTCATCGAAAAGATAGTATTGTAGAAACAAAATTTACAGAAAAGAACATGGATTTGCTGGAAGCCTGGGAGAAAAACAAAAATCAAATTATAGAATATTTTCCAGAACTGAATAAGGAAGTGGAATTTCGCTATCTTTGGGTGTGCTGTTACTTATATGACAAATGTATGTTAAATGAGAACAGATGCGATCAGGAACAGGAATTACGTAAAATATTAAAAAATAATTTTGTTGATATCCTGAAAAATCCATATTTCAGAATGACGAGAAAAATAGCTCTATGTGTGCTTCGAGTATCGACAGCTGCTTACAGAGAAAGCGTAAGAAGAAAACTTTCAGTTATTGACTGAATAAATGAAGGGAGCATGAATGAATAAACAACCTGCAATTACGGTTTTTATGCCGGTGTATAATGCGGAAAAATATTTGAAAGAAGCAATTGACAGTATATTAAATCAAACATTTCAAAATTTTGAATTGTTGATCATTGATGATGGATCAACAGATGAAAGTGTTAAAATCATAGAAGGGTATACAGATTGGAGAATTCGTTTAATTCATAATGATGGAAATAAAGGATTACCATATACGAGAAATAGGGGCTTGAACCTGGCAAGAGGGAAGTATCTGGCTATTATGGATGCAGATGATGTTTCGGTAAAGAATCGTCTGGAAATTCAATATAACATAATGGAAAAGAGAAGTAATCTTGCAGTTATATCAAGTGGTAAAGAATTGTTATCCAATGACGGGAAAAGTACGTATGGATGGAAAGAAAAATTATATTCCTGGATTTTTTACAGAAAATCCAGTCAGATTCAGATGGATTTGATTTTTCATAATGTGCTTGTAAATTCATGTTCTATGATCAGGATGGATTTTTTGAAAGATAATAAGATATCGTATAATGAAAAGTGCTTTGTTATGCAAGACTATGAAATATGGACACAAATAAGTGCAAAGCAGGGTCAGTTTCAAATTATACGAAAAGCGTTAGTTCAGTATAGATCTCATCAGGATAATATTAGTAACCGATCAAGAAAAGATAAGGCGGCACAGAGAAGAAATATACAGTTTTATATCCAAAAAAAGTACTTGGAACAATTAGGGCTTAATGGGGAAAATGATATTTCTGAATATTTGAAAATTTATGGAAAAGAGTATGAAGAAACATCGGAATGTATAAATGATAATTATATGCACATTTTAAAAGAATTCTATGAAGGGCTATTGGAAAATTCGAAGAGTAGTGAGATATTTTCATACCCGGAATTAAAAAAATATTTACGGAAACGATACTTTTTATATGCATTAAAATGTAATGGAA
>OLPU01002969.1_pt1 | contig 10676 bp, 19 predicted proteins | sample 1673111 | NCBI WGS metagenome assembly OLPU01 (sample SAMEA3136755, study PRJEB25190) | human gut metagenome | reverse complement strand
CAGGCCCCGACAACAGCACCCTGACGGTCACGCACAGTTCGGGATTCGAAAAAGATTTCGGCCTATACGACTACCAGACCGTCGAATACCAGTCCGGCAACGTCACCATCAAACGAATCATCCCACCCACCTCAAACCCTGACATCAACGAGCTGGAGGAAACAGGCCAACGGCTCGAACGGCATCGCGCGGAACTCAACGCACACGCTTCCGGACGGTGGAGCGCTCCCATAACGCGGCTTACAGCATCCACCAGCGAGACAGGCTACACGTTCATCCTACCGGAATACGGGGAGCCGCCGAAGAAGCCGGTACTCCCATGGAACCGAGCCGCATGGGACAAGGCACGAAAGCAGGAAAAGAAAAACAGAAAGTCTGGTGTGGCTGAGATTCCGCCCCGTTGATCCGCTTCTCCTGCAATGCCGCGAACAGGCGCCCTGTCGCGCCGTTCCTGGACCGGCGGTTGAACCGCTGGCAGACGGTGACCCACTTGCCGTGGCACTCCGGCAGTTCCCTCCACGGGGCTCCCGTGCGGTACATCCACGGCAGGGCGTTGACGAACGTGTGGTTGTCGACCGCCACGTTGCAGCGCTGGCGCGGCAACGGATGTGTGATCCTCATGAACCGGTCAGGCGTGATGTCATACCTCGGCGTACGCATACGACAATCATCACGCAAAACTTAAATAGGGTAAACACACCCCTAGTTTTTTTTGATATTCGCCGACCCGTTTCCTTTTTTTGGGGAGGCGGGTTTTGTCTTATCCTATTTGTCTGTTATACTGAATATGTCCACATAAAAAAGAAAGAGGAAGCCATGAAACGCTACACCATCAACTACGAGGAAACCTACTCAGGCACCTTCACCGTCGAGCTCAACGACGACTCCACCGAACAGGATGCCATCAACGAACTCCTCGACAACGCCTACGAATACCGGCTGGGCGAACAGGTCGAACTCAGCGACAGTGACGCGCAAGTCATCAAGACCGAAAATGTGGAGGGCTGACTGATGTCGGACGAACCCTGCACCGTCTACCCATTGTCGAACGGCTGGATTGTCATCGCGCCGAAGAACTGGAACTGACAAAATGAAAACACGCGACATCCTCAACACCGTCACCCGCATACTGCCGGACTGGCATGCATACAATGACCACCAATTCGGATGCATCACCGCATTCGACCCCCAAGCGGGATACGAGGTCACCGTCAACCTTCCCGACAGCGACACCATCCGCATCGTCCGCACGCGGTACGAGCTTGTCGAGGATAACACCGTCCTCGATACAGCCGACATGGGCGAGGAACGGGCATTGGACGAACTGGCCCGCCTGCTGGCCGCGCCCATGCCGCGCACCGACCGTCTCATGCGGTTGAAAGACAAGTTCGAGAAGACCGCCGAATGGTGCCGGGACACGCTTGGCGACGAACAGGAGGCGAAGGATGTGGAAGACATGGCCGAACACTACATGCATGTGTGCGAAGCCTGCAACAACAAATACTCCGCCCGACATGACCCGGTGTCCGTGTTCGAGGGGTGGCTGCTGGGCGAGGAACTCGGCACCCCGTATGAGACGCGCCGTCAGGCCGCGTCGCGCATGCTGTCCAACGTGCACCGACTGGACAAGGAGTGAACCATGTTGGACATCGAGAAGACGCTGCAATCCGTCCGCGACCTATTGGACAGGCTGGGCAAGGAAGGCGTGGAGTTCGCTCTGGTCGAATCGGAATACTCCGACTACGTAGCGGACATCCGCAACCCTAACAAGGTGTACGTGTTCCTTGAATGCTCGATTCGTCCGAACGGCACCTTCGTCTGGCGGGATTACGACCATCATAAAGGAGTCTGCGACTTCGACGAGTTCCGCGTGCGGATAATCACCCTCACAGCGAACAAATACCTCGACAAGGCGAAAGACAAGCGCAAACAGTGGGCGAGCCTGTGCGAAGGTACAGATACGCCCATGCCGGAGTCGCTGGCCGTCACCGTATCCGACATGGAGAACAAGGCCAACCGTCTGAAAGCGTTGCTGGAACCCGACGACCCGCCACTGCTGGACGGGCGGGACATCGCAATCCTGAAAGAACTTAAACCGTATGGCGTGGTCAAACCGGCGGAGGAATCGCAACGACTACGGGAGCTGGGCGTGCTGGAACGCAGATACTACATCGACCAAGTGTTCGACGCGCTGACCGACAAGGGCGAGAAGGCGTTGGAATTCGCGTCGCACGTAGAACGGACGAAAAGGAGACGAACATCATGAAAACAGCATCTTTCCACACGACCGCCCGCAAGGCGATACTCGCTACACTGCAAGCCAACCGAGACGACCTGCGCGTGCGCGATACGCGCGAATGGCGCTTTCTTACCGACGAGGAATTCCGACGGCTCGGCCATGCGAAGCCGTCGGACGTGTCGTATGCGGGCGATCTGGACGACTACGGCATGTTCGACGGCACCTGGCGTGCGGCCGTGGATTGCGGCGACGCGTTGCCTCATGCGAGCGAATACGGCATATCCGGCATGCTCATCGCATTCGACGACAAGACCGTATGGGAGACGGTATGCGCCGGACTTGACCTGTTAGGCAAGGAATGAAAAGGAACCATCATGAACGCGAACGAAACCTGCGAAGATTCAATCCACGGCCCGTACGAGCCGGATGACGTGGCTGACCACTGCGGCGGTTGCGGCATACCGTTGTGTGAGGAGCATGCGAGGAAATGCCCCTGTTGCGGGCGCGTCAACTGCACGGACTGCGGCGAGATATGTGAAGGCCTGCTGGCGTCTGGTATGCCGTGAGCACGCCAAGTGGAATCCCGAATACGCGCAATACGAATGCCCCGCATGCTACGACCGTTGGGATTGCGGGGAAAGGTAGAGAGGACGATGAGAATGCGTTTGGGCAATCTCCGAAGGCAATAGCCGAGCGATTCAAACTATGGCAGAGCATTCAACTTTGGAAAGGATTAATCATGTTGAACCTCAAAGAACTCATGGACATTGGCTGCGCCCATACCGTGGTCGATTCGGACGGTTGGATGTACCCGTGCGGCAAACCCATTGTGGCAATCCGCCGATGGCCGGATGAGGGCGACGGGGAAAGCTTCGGCGGTGTCTGCCAGCGGCACGCCAAACAGGCCGGTGCCGAACTCGTGCCGTTAGAAAACGTTCCGCAGTAAGGCAGAAAGGAAACAAGGATGGCGATGAACGTCAAGCAGAAGGACAAGGAGCAGGTCGAATATCTACGCGAACTGGTGCACGATATCAATGAGTCATTGGAACGCTACGGCAGCGACATCCCGGAAAACAAGAAGGACTGATCAATGGCAAACATCACCAAGCCCGCCGTCGAACGGCATTCCTGTGATATCGCCGGCTGTGCGAGCATGGCCGAAAATCCCATGTACTGGGGAGTGAGCTTCCCGATCGTCGCACAGGACAATTACGATGACGGCTCCTATTTCGGCGGCATGCGCACCCGGATCATCAACCGGAGCATCGATTTGTGCGACTATCACGCGCGCATCCTGCTCGCCCTGCACGGCGAGCACACGAGCAACTACGGGAACGCGTGGACGGATGATGGGCCCGAACTGCAAGCCCATGACGCCCGCCGCGAACAGACGGAAGAACGACAGGTCATGACCGAAGAGAACGATCTCCCGAATCTGACGACCGGCGAATGGTGGACACTGTTCCGCATGGCCGGACACACCCAGCATCCCGCATTCATCTACCCGCAGACGCCATCCACGCTCGCCGAGAAGGGACTGGCCGACAAGGACACGGAAACGCTGACCGCCAAAGGCCGGGAGCTGATTGAACAGGTGAATCGTCTGACCGAACAGGATTGGCGCAACATACCCAAGGTCAAGATACGCCGTGCGGCCGCGACCCTGTGGCCCGAACGGTTCCTTGACGACGAGGATGAAGAGACACGAAACAATGCGATGTATTTCGGAAGGAACAGACCATGAGCATCGAATACGAGACCGTGCGCTGCTCCAACCCGAACTGCCGTACCCGTTTCAGCTGGACCGACTACACACCGCCACAACCAGAATGGAAGCCGGAACCCAAACCGGCCACACCGGATATCACCGACCATGACGGACCGCGTTCGGTATCCGAAGCGGACTGGCTGGAATTCAATACGGAGGCCAACGATTTCGGGGTGCCCGGCCGTGCGGGCCTGCAATCCGTCATCGATGTGATAGGCGAACACTACCTGCATCTCGCCCGCGAATGGGGTTGGAACGACACCGAGGTGCGCGACGCCATGTATGTGGAGACGAAACAGAGAGGATGGTGCAGGGAATGAGCGTCGTCACGCCCGAGATTCGTTTCTTCGCAGACTGTCACTGGTTGATGGCCGACAACATCATTCTGCTCAGAATCACGCCGATGTTACCGTACGAATGGTCGAACCTGAGAAGACTGTTCGACTGCAAATCCACATTCGAAACACGAAGCGGACCGTTCGACTACTGGCGCATTCGCCTTGAATTCGACGGGAACCTGATCCACTGGACGGTTTCCGACGGCTGGTGGCATCCGAAAACAACGACCTTCGACACCGACTATGAGACGACCATGACGGTCCTGTTCGACGTCGGATACGACCAGTGGCGCAAGGACCGCGGCATCATGGACGAGGCCGACAAGGCCGTGAAACGGTTGAACGATTCAGGTATCCCCGCCACGCGCTCTTCGGATCCGGACTATCTGGTGTTCGAGGTCGGCGAAAGCGTGTTCCGTGCGCTATTGCCCGCCGATCCGACGCATGCGGCAAGTCGGCTGATCGAAGCGGTCAGAAATCGCGGGAAGATTCTCGATGGCTACCGGAAGACCGTCGCCGGTCTTGGCAGGGTCGAGGCATTGGAGGCGGATGACGTGTACTGGGATGACCTGTTCTCGAACGGCGACCCGGTCGAAACCGGCGCCGTCATATTCCAAAGCCAAGGTGCGGAAGACCATCCCATCAGTCTGGACCTGCTGATCATGTCAGACGGCACCTGGCAGCCGGACGGCTTCGACTCCGACAGGGAGGGCACGGCGGCCGACGTGCGCGGATACCTGAGCCAATGGACGGGGGACAATCGATGAAGAGCATCACGAAAGCCCAGTACGCCATGCTGTTTTTCGCCGTCGACAGGCTCAAGGAAGACTCGTGGTATACCGGCCCCTATGGTTTCGACGCGTTGAAGGAACGCGGCTTGGTCGATTTCGGGCAGCATGACCGGATCATCACCGACGAGGGCATTGCGTTCGTGAAACGTATGCTTGCCGACCCGGAGAGCATGCCGATGACCGCGAAACGGGCGATAGCCGAATATGATGTGCTGCGCGACGAATATGCGCACCTGTTCGAGCATGATCCGGACATGAGGGTCAGGGTGGCGATGTTCGGCGTCCATGGTCTCGAACCGGTCGAACCGCCGACCGGCATCGACGGGTTCCGAACGGACACCATCTACGATTTCAAGGATCTGGACGTACTATCGGCGACCTTCGCGATCACGCACCTGTACTCCGGGTTCAACCCGAATCATCATGTGATCGTCCGGGCGCATGAATCGTATACGGATCCCCCAGCCCCGGTCATCGACAGCATCAACAACCGCCAGCTACGCCAGTCGGGCGGCACACGATATCTGAAAGTATCCAGAACCGTATTGGACAAGGAGAAGCAATGAGCGTCGAACGCATCATCGTAGAAACCAACGACGAGACCGGCAACAATCCGGTCGAATATGATTGGGAATTCGACCCAGACGGCACGTTCCACATGAGCGGGGACGGGGAAATTCCCGCCGCCTTCGAGGAGTCCGCCGCCATCGTCGACGCGTTCAACCATGTCAACATGAGCATCGTGAACGGGGAGCGGACACCGTTGAAGGACGGCGACCGCGCCTGGTTCACCCTGCTTGCCGTCACCCTCGCCACCCTTATCCCGTTCGTGGAGGGGAAGGACGGCGACCGGGTGGGATTCATGATGGGCGATACGTCAAACGGCTTCAACATCAATATCACATCACCCGAATTCCTGGCCTGCTGCCGGTCCATGTGGGTCGGCGCGGACGTGTATCGCGCGTTCGGCCGATACCTGAACTTCCGATGGGACACGATCCGCGAGGCGTGGGTGGAGAACGGTTCCGGTCTCGCGTTCATCGGGGCGGACGGTCAGGTGGCGTACATGCTGGAGACCGCCATGTCGAAAGGCGACGGCATCCGTTTCGACCCTATGGAGGGCAGGGAGGACACCGTCCGACTGTTCCGGCTCCTGCTGGAAACCGCGAAATGCGCGGACATCCCGGTCCGATTCACAGGCGGATCAGGCAGTTTCCAACAAGACGAATAACGCACGAGATAACGACGATAGCATTCGTTCCGGTAAAACGGAAGTCAGTAAAAGGTTTCGTTTCCTCTTGGAGGCATCGAACGTCACTGCTATCCCGCTTCAATTCGTCAACTAAACCGTATCCGGGAAGAAAGAAAAAAAGACCAATGGGAAGACATGCCGCCTCAAGACCAGGCCGACTCCGTCCTCAGCACAATACTGAAGACATTTCGCTCCGGAATATTGAAGAGAACACCGTTCCTAAGAGAGAAGACAGACAATCACAAGGAGTGGGTTACCGGCTGTTGCAATTGTTCGCAGGCATGTCGATTTTTCTCGCCATCATCCTAGTAATGCACGTCGGATGGGTGTACATCGGCAACGGAATGAATCAGATCCACACGCAACAGACCATCGTCACCAACCAAGGATTCAAAACAGCCCAACCCACTAAAACTGACGGTTCAACCCGTATCGCCAAACCCCAAACCGGAGAACCACCCACCGAGCCGGAACCCGAATACTCGACAGTGATCGGCTGGATGCGAATCCCCCGGTTCGGCGCCGAATGGCAACGAGCCATCCAAGAAGGCACCGATCTGAAAGTCCTTGACAACTACGGTATCGGACACTACCAAGGAACCGTCATGCCCGGAAGCATCGGCAACAGCTCCTACGCCGGACACCGCACCCCCGGTGACCTAGGGCCGGCGGACACGTTGAAACCCGGGGATCCGATCATCATTCAGACAGCCGACCACTGGTACGTGTATGAAATGCAATCATCTTGGATGACGACCCCCGATGATGCCGCCGTCATCGCCGACCAGACAGACCAAAAAGACGCGCGCCTCATCACACTCACCACCTGTAAATACTCGCTAGATGAACAGGACAGTCTGAGTGCTAGACTCATCGTCCGCGGACGGTTCAAATATTGGGCCAACACTGCTGACGGAATACCAAAAGAACTCGCCTCCAAACAATCAACTCCCATACAGCAAGCAAAAGCCACCATCGCACGCAGCATCCAAAAAGCCAGCAAATACGCTCCAGTCAGCCAACTCCTGTTCACCGCAACACTAACAATCTGGTGCATCCTCACAGGCCTGTCATGGCTCATCTGGCACAAAGACCGCCAGAAGAAAACAACATCATGGAACCTCATGACACTAATCTGGCGCATCCAATCAGGCCCAATCATCCTACGCGCAACCACCTGCCTATTCTTCTGGGTAACGCTACTATTCGCCGAATGGGCATGGATCAGCCCACTACTTTCCCAACTAATCACACTATCCACCGGTACCGCCACCCTAAACTAAAAACATCAGGCAATACGCAAAACCCGTACGCCAACAACAACCGGTGACAAAGAAGGGTCGACGCGCGTCGTTCGGACAGAGAACCGGAAAACGCGCACCGACCCTTTCCACACAGTATAGCGTGCCCTAGCCGAGCAGACGATAATATCCCATGCCGGGCATGACGGCCGTGACCTTCGTGCCATCGACCGGGTTCATCGCATGGATCATCAGACCGTTGCCGATGTAAATGCCCGCATGCCCCGCGTTTGCCATAAGATCACCCGGCTGCGGGTCAGTAACGGGCGTGCCGACCGTGGCCTGCATGCCGGACGGGTGCGGCAATTGGATGCCGAACCGCGCGTACACGTATTGGGTGAAACCACTGCAATCCCAGCCGGCAGGCGTATTGCCCCCGTACACGTATGGCGCGCCCTGGTATTGGAGCGCGTAGGAGACCAGGGCGGCGGCCGTATCCGAGGCGGGTTTCTCCTTGTCACCTGTCGTCGGCGCCGATATGACCGGTGTGCGTGGTTCGGCGCGTGACGCAGCCTCCGACTGTCGCGCCTGTTCGGCTTGGATGCGCGTGGCCTGTTCCTCGGGGCTTTCCGTATGCGGCACGTCCAAGGTTTCGATGCCTCCCCATGAGCCGTCCACGTCGGTCGATACGGCCTCACTGAACGAACGATGCGGAACCAAGTGTTTCGGGAACGATCTGACACTGCTCGCCATGTGGATTGGAGCCGGATCGGCGGCGTCCGCCCATGCCGGGATCGTCGGCATGGCGAGCATGACGATTGGCAGGAGAACCGTCAGGACAATGGGAGCTCTTCTAATAGTGGATGTACTGGTATGCATGCGTCTGTTTCGCCTCGATGGTGCGTCGGAACGGGCCGACCTGCCCGTTCACATTGGCTTCGCTAATCTCGATGGAACCGTCGCCGTTGACCTTCTCCACGATGGCGACGTGCCCCCATGCGTTGTTGACCTGCGCCGGGCTGAACACAATCACATCCCCTTGTCGGGGAGTATCATCCACCCAATAGCCGAGCGCCTTGGCGGAATCGGCCCACATGCCGCCATCCCCCAGATGGCTGCCGACCGGCAATCCCAGTTGCGTGCGCCGCACGTACGCCCACCATGTGCATTGCCCGTACGCGTACGCGTTGCCCGTATCGCCGGTCGCATGGTCCGGATTGAATCCGGTCGGAGTCTGATCCTCGTCGCGCCCGTTGATCAGGTCACGGACCACTGGATTGTCCGCGTGGATGATGGTGAGCTTGCCCTCCGGCCGGTCACCCATATCCCATGTGCCGTCCACTGTGAGGTCTTCCCTTTGACTGCTCCTGCTAGCCGCATCATCGATGCTTGATGCCGTCAACTGTTCCGTGGTTAATGCGGTGGACTGGTTGAAACGTTCACCTGCGTATGCGGTTTCATTATGCGGCAGAAAAAGACATGCCATTCCGCCTGACAAAATCATTGCCGACATCAGGCAGAGGGCGACACGTCGTTGAAACCGGTTCTTCCTTCTTACGGCTGATCGGCTTACTGGTTGAACGGCCTTATGTGCTGCCCTGCTCAATCTGCACGCTCCTGAATGAATTCCGGAGAGGCGATGTTATCGTCGAACCGGTAGGTGTCGGGTTGTCCGAGCATACGGCGAAGAAGAGGCGAATGCCGGGTGACAAGCCGGTTGAACCAGCCTTTAGCCTGCCAGGTCACATTGATTACACGCCCGTTCTCATTCTCCACTGAAGCCTGATGCACGACTTGTTCACGACCTTGAGCTGTTTGACGGCCTGCTGGCAGGAAGATGAAAGCGATTTTCTGCCCGGCGTATATGTCTGCGGGAATAATGGTGTTATCGATGAATATCTTAATTCTTCGCATCGGCGCAGCATCCTTTTTTTAAGACAACGTTCTGGAAGATTGACCGGCTTTTCCTGTTCCGAAGTTGGGTGGAGGAAAACCGGACGGATACTACGATTATCATTCGTTCAAAGAACGATTCTTGAAGAAAATCTGAAACCCGTGGCATTAACCCGCTTTAGGGTGCAACATGTCCACTAGTTTCTGTGGTATTCCGTCCTCGATATCCCATTCGACGGTTTCGAACCGGCTGTTCGAGGCGGCGGCCCGATCGTCGCCAACCTCAATGCTCACATCGGAGCCGTCCGGGAAATACTTGATCAACGTCATGGTGCCGCGGCCGGGCGGGAAGCTGACATGGAATCCGCCGCCCAAAGCGGTGGCGATGTCCACCGTGTTGCATGCGGCCTCGCCGCTCACATAGGCCGGTCGTCCAATCTCATCCTCCTTATCCTTGTTCTTCCGATAGGATTCGCTAGCGATATACTCGACCGCAAAGTCGGCAATCTGATCGCGCAGCTTCGGGAAAGTCTCCTTGCCAGCCGTTTGACGCCGGTCCATGATCCATGCGAACACGCAGGTGAGAATAAAGCCGCCCATCAGGCCGTACACGTCGATGTCGGCCCGCTGGCGGGGGGACAATGCAACGCCGACGGCCCACCAGCCGATGCACAGCATGATGCCCTGCTGCACGTATCCGAACCGGTGGCCGGCGACCGCATGACCCGCCTCGTGCAGGCGGACGCGCATCGGCGGTTCGGGCGGCCTGGAATGGTTGATGACCGCCTTGCATCGGGCGATGAACCAGTCGTATGTGCTTATCATCGCCTGCCTCCCGTCATCACGTCCAATATGACGGCCAATGGCACGACATCATGGTTGGCGTGCGTCTTGCATACGGGCCCGTACCAGCCGGTTTCGGGCATATCCTCACAGTCGGGGCCGTCCGTCCGCATCCAACGGCGGATCGCGACCACGGGTTTGCCGCAGGATTCGTAGTCCCCGTCGCGGGATACGCCGGCCGTGCATCCTAGACGCAGCCAGGACGGGTCGCATAAGGCGAAGACGCGCATCGGGTCGTATGGCCATACGCCCGATAGCTGTTTTGCTTCAATGTTTGTTCGACAGGTTCGGCAGTGTTTTTCCGCAGTGTG
>OLPU01002966.1_pt1 | contig 10680 bp, 2 predicted proteins | sample 1673111 | NCBI WGS metagenome assembly OLPU01 (sample SAMEA3136755, study PRJEB25190) | human gut metagenome | reverse complement strand
TTGTAAGCGAGTATCCCTATATAATGTTAGGCTCTCCTATTACAAATTGGCCGAATGTTAAAGCAGAATCAACAGATAATATAGATGCTTATTATAAGGATAGTAAAATATGCATTTATAATTACGAGCAGTTAAAACAGATAAGTTCGGATGCCTATGTATATACAGGGGATAAGGACGGAAAGATTGGTTCTGGAGATGTAGTAAAGAGTGAAGGCACAGAGCTGAAATACGGATCAGATGCTCAATATATTTTGATGAATGACATCCAGATGAACTTGGAACAGATGTGGTCAGTGCCGGATTCCTTTACCGGGACTATTACTGGAACGAAGGTAGAAGAAAACGAAACACCAACTTTGTATGATAAGGAAACAGATACAATCTATATATACAATCCGTATCAGTTAATGGTACTTGCACAGGAAGAATCTGAAACGGAACCAGTTATGTCATTGGATTATGATGCACCACAGTTTGGTATGGGGCAGATGATTTATCCGGATGGTGAAGATCAGGCGTATCTGACTTATAGTAAGTCTCATAAGTATGTACTGTCGCAGAAATTTAATTCAGATAAGCCGGAATTAGTTGCAGATCAATTGACAGAAAAAGCGGCGAATGGAGTTCAGTGGTTAGATGAAGAGCATGCGGATGGAAGAACAAAACCAGGGCAGTTATACGTGGAGGTTTCCGGAAAGAAATATATTCTGATTGGAAATGAGTCACAGCTGAGAGCAATTGGAAGTAATAAACATGTAACACCGAGATTGTATGTTTACTATACACCAGGACTGCTTACTGCATTAAAGGGAGCAGAATATATTCCATATTATCCAGGAGATGCAGATCTTGGATTAGATGCCGTAGCGAAGGAAGGCGGAACGACATATTTAAATAAACTCGTCGAAGTTAAACAAAAAAAGTATTTATATTACGATAAAAACAGTAAATACAAATTAGCGGATGTAGATTTAAACGACCAAGGTATAATAACAGGATTATTGGATGTTGTTGGCGGTTTATTAGGAACTCTAGCCGGAGGAACAAAGGTAATATGCGGAGTTGATGAAAATGGACTTCCGAATAATGATAAAGCAAGTGAATCAAAATTAAAAAAAGAATACGGTGACCTTAAATATTCATCCAATGCAAATTACATCATTTTCAGAGATATTGACTTATCAAAGGATGGTGTGAACTCAAATAAAGAAGATGATCTTTGGACACCACTTATGGTATCGGGGGATATCAAAGGTGCAAAGTTAGCAGATGGACAAACAATGATTACGGATGGAAACACTATTCTGGCAACTGGAAAACCTGTAATTTCTAATGTGAATGTGAACCAGGCAGATGCAATGGATGGATCTAAGTACATAGGAATTGGTTTTTTTGGAACAGTTACGAATGAGGTTAATGTAAACAATATTGGTGTCAGTGCCGGAACGGTCTCTGTATCAAACCTAGAATTACAAAATGTAAATGTACAAAATAACACGAATGAACATAAAAACACTCAGACCATAATAAGTGGACTCACATCAGGACTTGGATGGCTTGTAGGTGGTGTAGTTGATTTATTAGTAGGAGTTTTAACATTTGGAAACGTAAACCTGAATTTGAAAGATACATTATCAGCACTTTTAAATGCAAGAGCAAAGGATCCGACGATTTATGCAACAGGTGCATTTGCCGGAAGGCTAGTGGGAGATGTTTCCATTGAAAACTGTGATGTGACAGGAAAAGTCAGTGTTTCGAATATTAATGACCGTACTGGTGGGTTTGTCGGTTATACAGAAGGTGTAACAGAGTATGACGGATTGTCGAAAGCTCTTGGAGTAACGGTGAATGCATTATCATCATTGTTAAATGCAATTCCGGGACTTGGACTTGGAGATTTGATCACAATTCTTCTGGACAAGGCATTGCCGGTTGGTAGTTTAATTCCTACTGGATACAAAAATGTAAATATTAAAAACTGTCATGTAGAAAATCTGGCAGGAACTATCGGAGCTGCCGGTAAAGATTATGCTGGTGGTTTTGTAGGACAGCAGGTAGGAACAAGAATCTTCGACTGTTCCTTGAAAAACAGTAGTTATTCTGTAACGGCAAAAGAATACGGCGGAGGATTTGCAGGAATCAGCAGAGATGCGGAAATCCGTGGATTGTTAAGTGATGTAGGTGTTGAACTTATCCGAGTAATGCAGCCACAGAGTATCTTGTTAAATTGCAATCTGACAGGATGCAATGTCTCAGTATCTGGTGAAAATTATCAAGGCGGTATCGTAGGAGCACAGGCAAACAGTTATGCGGTCAACTGCGGAGCGAATGGAAGCATCGCAGTTAAAGCAAGTGGAAGTTATGCCGGTGGTGTGAGCGGTATTTCAACAGTTGGATGGATTACAAACCTTGGAAATAAAGAAGTCAAGGATGCAAGCCTTTTAACAACAGTAAAAGACTTATTGACAAGACTCTTGTCCAGTGATCCGGAAAAAGCGGGTATGCTCTTGTCACTTGTAGGAATTGCACCATCAGCAATCCTGGGATGTAACATGGAGTGTTCATCAGTTTCAGTTGAGGCTGGCAAGAGTTATTCCGGTGGTATTCTTGGTGGTGGTGATGGCGTCTATATTGCAGAATCCAGTCCAGAATATTTAAATAAACTTCCGTACTGGAAACATGGCGGAGAGGATGCGAGCAGTGTAGCCCAAAGAGATAATGTGCTCACAGGATTAAAAACAGTTACAGCAAGTGAAAATCGTGCCGGAGGTATTGCCGGAAGTGTAACAACAGCAAATGTCACAGGACTTTTAAATAATACGCTTGGAATCGGAAACTTCCTTGGATTTACTGTGCATCATGTAACTGTGACAGGAGTAAATGATGGATATACAGTTGAAGCAAAAGAAAATTATGCCGGCGGAGCGCTTGGCGAGGCTGTTGGTGGAGATGTGGATACTGTAACATTAAATCAGGTAAAATCTGTTACAGCAAAAAACAGAGTTGGTGGTTTTATCGGTTGTGCAGGTCCGGGAGATCTGGCAGGTGGAAATGGACTGACTTTGAATCTGTTAGGACTGAACAACTTGCTGAAAGTTGAAAATCTGCTTTCTGTGGCAGAAGGTGTCAGAGTTAAAATCAACGAAGCTCATGTAAATGGCATCGCAGGAGGCATGACTGTAGAAGTAACAGGAACAAATTCCAACGGCGAAGTAGTGGATTATACAGCTGGTGGTTTCATCGGAAAGAGTAACAGTTGTGAGATCATTAAGTCCGATGTGAAAAATTTAAAAGAAGTAACAGCAAATGATAAAGACGGTTTTGCCGGAGGATTTGTAGGTTCCTCACAGACCGGAGGTCTTGCAGATGTAGCTGGTAAAACGGATGTCAAAGATTTGTTAAATGCAAATAAGTTGTTAGGTGCTGTCAAGTACTTGCTTCCTTCTTATACAGAGTGCACGGTTACTTATGTTGATAAAGGCGGAGTTGCTGCAGATACAGCCGGCGGTTTTGCCGGAAACTTCCAGAGTGGAACGGTTAACAATCAGGCCGCAGGAGAAGGTAACTATTATTCTGTATATAATCTGGATCATGTAAACGGACAGTCTTATGCCGGAGGATTTGGAGGAAATGTTTACTCTGGAGCGTTGGCAGATGCTGGGAAAGGAATCAGTATTCTTGGAAATCTCAATGGGCTGAATATTAATGTCAGTGATCTGCTTAATCTGATCAATTCCTACATTCCATATGTGCAGTATGCCGGAGTTAAGTCAGACAACGGATTTATAGTCACTGCGAACAAGATGAAATCAGAGGACAGTCATTCTGGAAGTGCCGGAGGATTTATCGGATATGGAAGTGGTGTTCAGGTAAGCTACTGTGATGTTACGAACCTGAAGCATACAACGGTGAAGGCCCCGAACGATTTAGAAGCAAATGAAGCGCCAACATACTATGATGAAAACGAAAGCACATATGCGGTAACAGGTGCCAAATATGCCGGTGGATATATCGGATATATGGATATTGGTTCTGCCGCTTCCGTTGGAAAAGGATTGAGCGTACTTGGTAACTCGATAGGAATCAACAATGTGCTGGATGCATTGAATGTGGTCGTTTCTACAATTGAGCATTCCAATGTTACAGGAGATGTTGGAGGTTTTGCAATAAAAGCAACCTGGGAAAATACAGCATCTGATGCATCAGCAAATGACATACTTGGTGATGCAGGTGGTTTCGCCGGAAAGATATCTGGCGGACATATTCAAAATTCCAATGCAAATAACTTCTCATATATCATTGGTCAGATTACTGCAGGTGGTTATGTGGGAGACTTGCAGCCAGGAAATGTGGCAAATGTTCTTGGAAACGCAACTATTTTAGGCGGACTTGTTAATGCAGAAAGTGCATTAGCATCTGTTGCTGAGGATTTTGTACCAACGATCAGAAACAGCTCTACGACTTGTATTCCTTGTGGTGGTGCGGTTCGTGCAGATGCGGATTCAACAACACAAGTACAACGAGGTATGGCCGGAGGTTATGCAGGACATAATGAAGGCGGTCACATCTGGGGAAACAATACAAAGAAATGGAAAGGTAAAGAATATACCGGACCAACAAGTACTTGTAAAGCAGTAAGAATCCGCTCGGTATACGGAAAAGAAATTGCTGGTGGCTTCACAGGACTTATGGAGTCAGCTGATACGGCAAGTACCGGAAACCTGTCCTTGTTGTGGGGACTGGTAAAAGTAGATAACATCCTGGGAGCACTCAGCGTTGTCTATCCGACAGAAGAAAATACGGAAGTTTACGGACCACTTGCCCAGATGGATTATGAAACCTGGAACAAATGGGTGGAATTTGTCGGTAAAAAAGGTGGTTACGGAAGTGACCTTGCTGCGAATGGAAGAGTAAATAATCAAGAAGAACTGGATAAGATTATTGGAAAATATGCTTACGGATACAATGTCGTAGCAGGAAGAGTAAATTATCAGGATGAGATAAAACTGGCAAATGGCGGAGCAGCTGGCGGTTATGTTGGATCCATGCAGACTGGAACCATTACAAATGGACAGGCTTATCAGGCGAAGACAATTAAAGGGCTTCGATGCGCCGGCGGTTTTGCGGGAGAAATGATAAACGGCGGAGCAGCAAAGCTTGGAGGAGTTGATATCCTTGGTCTTAAGCTGGAATTAGGACAAATGCTACAGGTGCTTAATGTCTTTGTGCCAGTAATCAAGAAATCTTCGGTAGAGGGTTATCAGAGTGGACTGATTGTCCAGTCAGAAGGTGTAGATGATAAAGATACCTGTGGTTATGCCGGAGGTTATGTAGGAAAACTGATCGGTGGACAGATCTGGGGCGAAAAGGATGCACGCTGCAAGGTCACAAAGCTGAGACGAGTTGACGGAAGAAGCTATGTCGGAGGATTTGTCGGAAGCTCAAGACCAGGAAGTGTAGCAACACTGAATCCAACTGCAGGAGAAGGATTGCTCAGCCAGCTTCTGAATAAACTGTTAAGTACACCGGCAGATTTGATAAAAGTATTAAATGCTACAGTCGCAACTATCCGTTATGCAGATGTGGTGTCTTGGGACGACTGGGGAATCATCGTAAATGGTGCTTATGCAAGTGGAAGTAATAACACTTCTTATGCAAAAGCAGCCGGAGGATTTGCCGGAAATCTGGAAGGAACTGTACTCGGTAAGAAGGATACGAAAGGGGCAGGAGTTTCTGTACAGAATATCCGTTCCGTAATCGCAGGTGAATATGCCGGAGGATGCTTCGGTGTTGCTGATGTAGCCGGAGTTGCCAATATCAGTGCAGGAAATGACACATCTCTTTTGGATAAACTTTTGCAGCTTGGTAGAACCGATGTGCTAGATGCGTTTAGAAGTTATGTATATGACGGATCCGTAAGCGGAAGTGCGGATGCGGGCTTAAGTGTAAGTGCTCATACAGCTGTGAAAAGTGGACAGAATGATGCGGTGACATACAGCGGTACAGCCGGAGGTTTTGGAGGTTCTTTATTAAACAGCTCTGTAAAAAACAGTAGTGTTACAAAGCTTTCTAATGTAACAGGTCTAAACAGCACCGGAGGGTTTATCGGTTATTCAGGAAAAAGTGGTGTTGTGGATCTGAACAAAATTGATGTTCTTGGCAATAATAAGTGGCAGCTTCTTGGAGGAGCAGCTGGTGTCCTGGATGTATTCGGTTCACATATTGAGGACAGCAGTGTAGCCGGAGTGGATGGCGGTTATACCGTACAGAGCAGTGGAGGCAAGGAACAGATTGCCGGAGGCTTTATCGGTTATGCGAATCTGGCGAGAATGTCAGGATGTATGGCCGGAGATAGTAATATTCAGGCAAATGGTCTCAAACAGGTCACATCCGGAGGAACAGCTGGTGGCTTTGCCGGAAGGACAAGCTACGAATACCTTGGAAATATAGATCTGGATTCCACATTAGTGAATGCATTACTTACCATTTTAAATCAACTGGTGAAAGCACTCTATCTGGATAAGATTCAAGCAGCTAATCTGTTAAATATTGATCTGGGAATTATCAAGATCAAGGCAGCTTATGAAGGCGATTTATTGAGTGTCAATCTGCTTGGATTAAAGATTTCTGTGGGCTTATCCAAAGCTCCTACAGAAAATCAACAGCAGACAGATTTTGCGATTATTAAAATCGGAGATTCCACGATCAAGCTTCCATGTGATTCAAGTGGAATCAAACAGGATGATGATACAAAGTCCAATATCAGTATCAGCCTGATCAAAGCAAACCGAACGAAAATCACAGACAGTAATGTTTATGGTATCAGTTATGGATATGATGTCTATGCCGGTGGAGCCGGAAATGATAAAGATGGTTCTGCAGAGGATGGACGTAGCGGCGGTTTTGTTGGATTTAATAACGAAGGTCTTCTACAGAACAACAACATGTACTACTGTGACGTGGTTCATGGAACACCAAAACTGGTCGGACCATTCAGCGGAGAAAGCAGCTTAAATTCTTCCTATTCTTTCAATACAAAAGAGAAGGTCGAAGGAGAGGAGAACAACTATCGTATTTACAGAAAACTGGATACGGCACTGGATCAGATCAAAAAGGGTTCAGACAAGCTGAATCTAAGCTATAAAAAAGACGTTTCCAGTGGATGGAATATTTACACGCTGGGTCATATGAATTCGGTAAAAAGCTATGAGACTTTGCAAAATGCAAAGCTGACAGATGATACTTCATCTACGACAGCAGAGCTTAAAGCATATGAATCACCAGCAAAAGCAGTATTGATGGCAGATACCAAAACAACATTGAACACAGGAGAAAGTGATACTCCAGAACCGTCCGAGTCACAGGATCCATGTGATGAGCACATCAAGCTGACAATCAATAAAATCTGGAAGGATTTCAACAATCTGGATAAAAAACGTCCGGATAATATTACAGTAACAATCTCCCGTACATGGACAGATGCAGCAGAAAAAGAACAGACAGAAACTGTTCCAGGATATGGGGACTATATTATAAGTGGTTCTAGTGATAAATCTACCTGGCAGAAAGTAATTAAAGGACTTCCAGCATATACGATGGATGAAAATAAAACCATTCACTATTACACATATTCCGTTACAGAAACGGAAATAAACGGATATACAACTACAATAAAAAACTCTGATGATGGATTTACCTTCACGATCATCAACCGGCATTTTGCACTGCTTCCGGACACTGGTGGAAAAGGCATCATGATGTTCATCATAGCAGGTGGTTTGTTGTTAGCGTTCCTGCTTTATACCGGACGTAGAAGGAAAAGGAAACAGACGATGTAGGAAAGGAGAGTAGAGTCATGAGAGAGGTAAGGCTGCGTGAGGAACTTCCACCGTAAAGGCTGAAAGAATCCCAAGCGAACCAATAAAAAATCAAAAGAAAGTGAGAAAAGGAACATGAAGAAATTAGTATCAAGATTTATGGCAGTTCTGATGGCAATGACCATGATACTGTCCATGAGTATGACTGCATTTGCAGCAGAAGCTAAAAAAGGCACTCTGACAGTCAAAAATACAGTAGCAGGAAAGACTCTGGATCTGTATCAGATTTTTACAGCAACAAAAAGTGGCGATAACGTAGCATATACACTGAACAGTGCATATGAAGGATTTTTTCAGAGCAAAATAACAGATGCTTCTGCATTAACAGGGGAAGCATTAAGTGAAAAAGCTTATGATTATGTTAAAACACAGGTCGGAACAGATGGAAGTAATGGCGCAGCATTTGCAAAAGATATGCTTGGCTGGATTTTAGATTCAAAGAACAATATTACAGCAACAAAAACAGTTAATACAACAGCAACTTCTACAGTAGTTTCTGGTTTAGCATATGGATACTATTTAGTTTATCCAAAAGGAGCAACAGATACCTCAGCAGCACCTGGAAAACAGGATTATACATCTGTAGCTTCTTTAGTTAGCATTACAGCTGATACAGCTACAATTAACATGAAGAGCAATTACCCGACAGTAGACAAGAAAATCATTCCGGCACAGAGTGGAAGAGGCGCTAAAGTTGATGCTATTGTGAACGGTAGTTGGGAAAACGTTAGTCATATGGGATTAGAAGATGACGAAAATGAGTCTGAAGATACCATCGCACCACGTGGCGCAGCAGATGAAAAGAAAGCCGGAGATTTTGGAATTGGCAACACTGTCACTTATCAGCTGACTTCTAAAGTGCCGGATATGACAGGATATAATTCTTATACTTTTAAATTTAGCGATACTTTGTCCAAAGGACTGGACTTAAAAGAAGTACTATCTGTAAAAGTTGGAAATACAACACTTACTGCTAAGAAATCAGGAACTAATACATACGCACTTGCATATGACAAAACTAGCCGTATTTTAACAGTTACTTTAAATGATTTCTATAGTTCATATAAAAATAATACAGGCGAGACAATCACAGTTGTTTATACTGCAACCTTAAACAAAGATGCTGTTATCGGTATGAATCCAAATACCAACAAGGCGGTCGTTGAGTACAGTAATGATCCGAAGTCAAATGGAACAGGTACATCTGAGCCAAGCATCGTAGACGTACATACCTTTGATTTCACAATTTATAAATATTATTTAAAAGATCAGAATAAGACTGCACTTGCAAGTGCAGAATTCGAGCTCTATAAGGCAAATGCAGCAGGTACTGCAGCAGATGAAAATGCGAAGATTAATATTGTAGACGAAGGAAACGGCGTATACCGTCAGGCAACACCGGAAGAAGCAAGTGCATCTGCAAAAATCGTATCTGATGAAGACGGTAAAGTTCTTGTGAAAGGTTTGAAAGCCGGAACATATTACTTAAGAGAGACAAAAGCTCCAGAAGGATACAATAAACTTCTCAGCGACATCAAGGTTGAGATCAAACCAGTATATGATACAACAACTGGCAAACTGACAAGCTATTCAGTTGATTACACATACAATGGAAAGACTACAAATGGTCCTGCAATCCAAGAAAAAGATAACTCTCCAGAAGTAGCTGTAGAAAACAAGACAGGCGCACAGCTTCCATCTACTGGTAGCAAGGGAGCGCTTATGGTAACACTGGCTGGTATCGTTCTTTTCGGTGCATTAACAGCAAGCAAAGCTTTTGGCAAAAAGAAAGCCAAAAACTAAGACATTCTGAAACTTAAGAATGGATAAAAAGACAGTTTATCTTCTCGGTATTGCACCGGGAGGATGTCTGCTTTTTCTGAAATATCCAGTGTGGACTGGGTATTTCAGAAGAAACAGACAAAAGGTGAAAGGTATTATGAAAAAAATAGTGAAAATACTAAGAGGAATTGGATATTTGGCGGCATTTTCTTTAATCCTGTATCCGGTAGTGAGCAATTACATTAATCAGATGAACAGCACAACGATTGCTGCAGATTATGAACAGAAGATTTCTCATTTGTCGGAAGAACAGGAAAATGCCATGATCAAGCAGGCACAGGACTACAATGAAAGCTTGATTGGAACTGGCTCCATAACAGATCCATTTTCAGAAAGCAATGAAAACCAGACAGAGGATGATGTGTATAACAATCTTTTGAAAATTGATGATACTGGAATGATGGGATATATTGATATTCCAAAACTTGATGTTGTCCTTCCGGTTTATCATGGAACATCCGAAAAAGTACTGCAGTCAGGTGTAGGACATCTGAAAAACACCTCGCTTCCGGTAGGCGGTGAGAGCTGTCATGCGGTATTATCCGGACACCGTGGGCTTGCAAATGCCAAGATATTCACCGACCTGAACAAGATGGAGGTTGGAGATGTATTTTATATTAAAGTTCTTCACCATACCTTTGCTTATCAGGTAGATCAGATCCTTACAGTATTGCCATCAGATACAGATGCTTTACAGATTGAAAAAGGCAAGGATTATGTAACACTGGTCACAAGCACTCCTTATGCAGTTAATACACACAGACTGCTTGTACGTGGCACTAGAATTCCGTATGAAGAGGCACAGAAGATAGATGAGGAAGTTGGTCTTCATCATACAATTCCATTCAATTTGATTCTATTGATGGGGGGAATTGTTGCTTTGATCATCATATGGGTGAGCATTAAATCTCATAAACGCAGGAAGGAGAAAAAACATGAGCAGAATAATTAAACGTAA
>OLPU01002963.1_pt1 | contig 10693 bp, 15 predicted proteins | sample 1673111 | NCBI WGS metagenome assembly OLPU01 (sample SAMEA3136755, study PRJEB25190) | human gut metagenome | reverse complement strand
CAGAGAATGATGTTAAAATATACAGGGAGACGAACCGGTATTCGGCAAAGGGGAAACTGGTTTTATCCGGACCGTTCGGAATTGTACAAAAAGGAACGGTACATGAACTGCCGAAGGCAGATGCAGAAAATATACAGCAGGAAGGAAACTGATTTATGGGAATTCTTGAGACCATGATAGACATACCGGCTGAACATGAAAAAAATGTGTTTGGCCAGTTCGATATATTTGCAAAAAAAATTGAGAGAGCTTTACATGTTACACTGATCGCGCGAAATGGAAAGGTGAAAGTCCTTGGAGAAGAAAAGAATGTAGAGAGGGCGCAGCAGGTATTGTCGCAGCTTACCGAGCTTTCCAGGCGCGGTAACACGATCCAGGAGCAGAATGTAGACTATGCCCTGTCCCTTACGATGGAAGACAGCGCGGAAGATATTCTGACAATTGATAAAGACCTGATCTGTCATACACTTCAGGGAAAGCCAATCAAACCAAAGACGCTCGGACAGAAGAAATATGTGGATGCGATCCGGGAAAAGATGATTACCTTTGGCCTTGGCCCTGCCGGAACCGGTAAAACTTATCTGGCGATGGCAATGGCAATCACGGCGTTCAAACGCAATGAAGTGGGGCGTATCATTCTGACACGTCCGGCAATTGAAGCAGGAGAAAAGCTTGGCTTTTTGCCGGGAGATTTGCAGAGCAAGATCGATCCATATTTAAGACCACTTTATGATGCACTCTATCAGATCATGGGAGCAGAAAGCTTTATCAAGAATTCAGAAAAAGGGCTGATCGAGGTTGCGCCTCTTGCCTATATGCGAGGCAGAACCCTTGACAACGCTTTTATTATTCTGGATGAGGCACAGAATACCACACCGGCGCAGATGAAGATGTTCCTGACACGTATTGGTTTTGGATCCAAAGTCGTGATCACCGGAGACTCTACACAGAAAGACCTTCCGGCAGGACAGACATCCGGACTTGATGTGGCAGTGAGTGTAGTCAAGAATCTGGAAGATATTTCGATTTGCCGTCTGACCAGCCGGGATGTTGTCAGACATCCGCTGGTACAGCGAATTGTTAAAGCGTACGAGGAATACGAGCAAAAGCAGGAACAGAAAAAATCCCACACTAGAGACAGAAAGAAACGAGGAACAAGATGAGACTATTTTTAGAGGATGAGGGAGCATTGGATTTAAAGCTGCCTTATGAAGAACTGGCGACAAAAGTTGCAGATGCAGTCCTGGATTATGAGAAGTGCCCATACGAGGCGCAGGTAGAACTTCTTCTTACGATGAATGAGGAGATCCGACAGATGAACCTGGAATTTCGCGGAATCGACCGTGCAACCGATGTCCTGTCATTTCCGATGACGGAATTCCCGTCACCGGCTGATTATGCATATCTGGATACAGATGACAGTTCATTTGATCCGGAGACCGGAGAACTGATGCTCGGCAATATTGTGATTTCCAAAGAGCGCGCAAAGGAGCAGGCAGAAGAATATGGTCATTCGGTAGAACGTGAATTTGCTTTCCTTATTGCGCACAGTATGTTGCACTTGTTAGGTTATGACCATATGGAAGATGAAGAACGGCTCGTGATGGAAAAGAAACAGCGGGAAGTTCTGGAGATGCTGGGAATTACAAGATAGATAAAAGTATGAGGTTTTAACGTATGGGTAAAAAGAAAAAATCAAAAGGCGGCAGTTTTCTGATGCAGGGAAGCATCCTTGCGGCAGCCGGTATTATCACAAAGATCATCGGGGCAGTATACCGGATCCCGATGCTCAATATTATGGGGCTTAAAGGACAGGGCTATTATGATATGGCATTTCAGGTGTATTCTATTGCTCTGATCATTTCGTCTTACAGTCTGCCGGTTGCGGTATCAAAGCTGGTGTCTCTCAAAATGGCGGCAGGAGAGCGGAAAAATGCATTCAGGGTATTGAAGGCATCACTGATCATAGCTACGCTATCTGGTGTCACGATCATGGTGATCGTATTTTTTGGAGCAGAGGCGATCGCAGAATATCTGATGGGAGCCAAAATGAGCTGCTATTCTTTGAAGGTGCTTGCTCCCGGACTTCTGATCTGTGCGATTATGGCAGTTTTTCGTGGCTATTTCCAGGGGATGGGAACGATGATCCCGACTGCAATTTCGCAGATCATTGAACAGCTTCTCAATGCGATTGTCAGCGTTGTAGGTGCAGCCGTTCTTCTGGAAAATGGAAAACAGATGGCTAAGGTGCAGGGGAATAACCTTTTGGGACCAGCCTATTCCGCAGCAGGAGGTACACTTGGTACAGTAGCCGGTGCGCTGATCGGTCTGCTGTTCTTACTGTTCTGCTATGTGGCATTCCGCAAGCCGATGATGCGGCAGATGAAGCGGGATACCTCGAAAGAACTGGATGATTACCGTGCGATTTTCAAACTCCTGATTCTGACGATCGCACCGATCATTTTAAGTACAACGATTTATAACAGTGCAAATGTTATTGACAGTGCTATGTTCAATAAGATCATGGGCGCACAGGGAACCAGTGAGGCGGTCTGTGCAGAGCTTCTTGGTAAATTAGGACAGTATTATACCCTGTTTAACGTACCGCTTGCCGTTGCGAGTGCATTGGGATCATCTGTGATCCCGGGGCTTGTAAGCGCGGCAGAGAATCATGACAGAAGACTGTTACATAACCGGATTTATACGGTTATCCGTTACACGATGCTGATCGCGATTCCAAGCGCATTTGGATTCTTTGCACTTGGTCAGCCTATCATGGATTTCCTGTGGCCGAATGTAGATAATGTAACACAGGGAATTATGCTGAAGATCGGAGCAATTTCTCTGGTATTTTATTCACTTTCAACCGTTACGAATACAGTGCTTCAGGGTCTGGACCGTATGATGGAACCGGTAAAAAATGCAATGGTATCCCTGATACTACATATTGTATCTCTGTTTATTATGCTTGTTATGTTCAAATGGGGCATTTATGCACTGATTGGAAGTAAGATTGTGTTCTCTTTATGCATGTGTATCATGAATGCACATGATATCCGTGAAGCATGTGGATATCTTCAGGAGAGCCGTAAGACTTTTGTTATTCCGTCTATCGCCGGAGCTGTTATGGCAATTTTGGCATGGGCAGTGCATTTCGTACTTGACACCTTCATCGGAGGAAGAATCGCAACCCTGATCGCCCTCATCGTGGCAGTAGCGGTATACGCAGTCGTTCTCCTTAAAATGGGTGGCATGTCCGAAAAAGAACTCCTCAGTCTCCCAAAAGGTCACCAAATTGTAATAGTCTGCAAAAAATGCCATTTATTAAAAGAACGCAGATATTACTAAGCTGTGGAGGATTTGGTATCACAACCTAAAAATCCCCCCATAATGAATAAAATCCTCCAAGCAGACCAATACTTGTAGAAAAAGGAGTGTTCCTTATGGAAACAAGATATCATATTGGTCTTTTAACGGGGACTCTTCTGATTCTTGCGATCTTATCTTATGCATATTATGCAGATTATAATTACAGGAAAGAAATTGCAAGGACAGAACAGACGGAGCAGCAGGAAACAGAACAGACAGTCAGCACTCAGGGTGGCGCACACAAAGAAGAGGTGTATTATCTGAAAAACCGCAACGGATATGTGATTGTTTATCTGGACGACCAGACAAGTATTTATGAATATACGAATATCCGTGTCGAAGAGCTTCCGGAAGAACTGCAGAATGAGATCCGGGAGGGAAAGCGGTTAGAGGGAAAAGACAAGCTTTATGGGTTCCTGGAAAATTATTCCAGCTGATTAAAAAGATAACATATTATATAGGAAAACAAAGAAGGGACAAAAGAAAAATGGAGACAGCAAAAATTGAACGCATTAATGAATTATATAGAAAATCAAAAGCAGAAGGACTGACAGCGGAAGAGAAAAAAGAACAGCAGATTCTCAGACGGGAATATGTAGATGCATTCAAAAGAAATCTTCGTGGACAGCTTAATAACATTTCAATCAAGGAGAAGGATGGATCCATTACAAATCTGGGCGAGAAATATGGACAGAAAAAAGGAAATTAGGGCAAAAATTCTGAAAATGAGACAGGCACTTCCAAAAGAAGAGGTTCGGGAGAAGAGCCTGCGGATCATGAGACGCATTGAAGAGACAGAGACATTTAAAAATGCAGACAACCTTCTTGCGTATATTGATTTTCGTGGAGAGGTGGCAACCGGAACACTGATCGAGAAGGCATGGGAGCTTGGAAAAAAGGTCTATGTGCCACGGGTAGCGGGAAAAGAGATGGAGTTTTATCAGATACATTCTTTTGAGGATCTGGAAAAGGGGGCTTATGGCATCCTGGAGCCGAAAAAAGAATGCCCTGTTTATGAAGCCGGAGAAGGGCAGACTACACTGGCAATCCTGCCGGGAAGTGTTTTTGATGAAAAAAAGAACCGTGTCGGTTATGGCGGTGGATTTTATGATAGATTTTTAGAAAATCTAAGAAAAGATGCTGTAACTATTGGAATTGCCTTTGATTTACAAATTTTTGATGAAGTCCCTAAAGAACCTCATGATGCCCAGCTTGATTACATAGTAACAGAGTCTCGCATATTAACACCTAATAAAAAATAAACAAAGAAGGACTCTTAAAATTCTTAAGAGTCCTTCTTTGTTTATTTTTCTGCTTTATTTGTATTTAATTGAACTTTATCTGGCAATGAATCAAGATTTGTTTCAGCAACTATAAAAGGATAAGATTTATTTTTGTCTTTATATGTAATATTAACTGTCATCACAGTTTTATCTTCTACCTCATCCATGGTGATTTTATCTATTTCTATACCATGTTCTTTTTCTCCTCTAGTTACGATTACATAAATTTTCTTATCAAGCTTTACAGCTAGAGCCCTTTCATCATCTTCATACTTATCCATTATGTCTAATATTTTTTCTGGAATTGATTCTCTTTGTACCATAGTAAAATCAACTGGTTTTGACGTATCCATAAAAAACTTTGGTATAAAAATAAAGCCCAAAACTATGAATAGTATTAATATTACTCCGTAAATTACCCCTTTAATATTAAACTTAATTTCCACACTATCCCCCCTATCTATTTATATTTATATGAGTAATTTTTCTTTCATAGAATTAAAAAAAGACTAAAAGAATCAATTCCTTTAGCCTTTTAAATCAATTATCCTATATATAATTATATCTAATAAATTTTATATATGTTATTGTATTGCTTCTTTAACTTTCGCAACTATATTTTTTGCAGTTAATCCGTACTTTTCTAATAATTCGCCTGGAGTTCCTGACTCACCAAAGCAGTCATTTAATCCAACTTTTTTAACTTTAACTGGGTGATTTTCAGATACAACTTCACTTACAGCTGATCCTAATCCACCTATTATACTATGTTCTTCAGCAGTTACTATTGCACCTGTTTCTTTAGCTGCATTTATTATTAATTCTCTATCTATAGGCTTTATAGTAGACATATTTATAACTCTAGCATTTATACCTTCTGATTTTAATGCTTCATGAGCTAATATAGCTTCATTAACCATTATTCCACAAGCTATTATAGATACATCATTTCCTTGTCTAACTACGTTACCTTTACCTATTTGGAATTTATAATTTTCATCAAATATTGTAGGTACCGCACTTCTTCCTAAACGGACATACATAGGTCCATTGAATTTAGCCGCTTCTAATATCATTTGTTCAGCTTCAACTCCATCTGCTGGAACTAAAACTGTCATGTTTGGTATAGCTCTCATTATAGCCATATCTTCAATACTTTCATGAGATGCTCCATCTTCACCAACTGTAAGACCTGCATGAGTTGCACATATCTTTACATTTAATTTTGGATATGCTACAGAGTTTCTTATTACTTCAAAAGCTCTACCTGTAGCAAACATTGCAAAACTACTTGCAAATGGTATCTTACCAGCTGTTGCAAATCCACAAGCTGCACCAATTAAGTTTTGCTCTGCTATACCCATATTGAAAAATCTACTTGGAAATGCCTTACAAAAATCATTTGTTTTTGTAGACTTTGATAAGTCTGCATCTAATACTACTACATTATCATTAATTTGTCCTAGCTTAACTAAAGCTTTTCCATATGCGTCTCTAGTTGCCATCTTAGTCATTATCTACACCCCCTAAATCTAATAAAGCTCTTTCTAAATCGCTATCACTTGGAGCTGCTCCATGCCATCCTGCTTGATTTTCCATAAATGAAACGCCCTTACCTTTTATAGTCTTAGCAATTATCATTGTTGGTTTTCCTACAGTTTCTTTAGCCATATCTAAAGCCGCAAATATTTGATCAAAATCATGACCATCTATTTCTATTACATTCCATCCAAAAGCTTTAAACTTATCTACTATAGGGCCTATGTTCATAACATCTTCTGTTTTTCCATCTATTTGAAGTCCGTTGTAGTCTAAAAATGCAACCATGTTATCTAATTTATAGTGTGCAGCACTCATAGCAGCTTCCCAAACTATACCTTCTTGAACCTCTCCATCTCCAAGTAAAGTGTATACTCTCCATGGTGCATTATCTAGTTTAGATGCCATAGCCATACCACAAGCAACTGAAAAACCTTGTCCTAAAGATCCTGTTGACATTTCAACTCCTGGAGTTCCTTTCATATCAGGATGTCCTTGTAGCATTCTATTTATCTTTCTTAACCCCTTTAATTCTTCTCTATCAAAATATCCTTTATGTGCTAAAGTAGCATATAATACTGGAGCTGCATGTCCCTTTGATAAGACAAATCTGTCCCTATCTTCCATCTTACAGTTATTAGGATCTATATTCATCTCATCAAAATAAAGAGCTGTTAATATTTCAACTGCTGATAATGACCCTCCTGGATGTCCTGATTTAGACATATGTATCATAGAGACTATATCTTTTCTGATATTACGTGCGATATCTTTTAATCCTTTATGATCTCTCATGTAATTACCTCCCTGTACTCTTAAAGTTAAGTTGTCCATATGTATTACTTTTAGTTCAATCTTACTTTATTATATCACTTTTAACCTATTTTTTACTCTATTTTTTCAAAAGAATGCATATATATTTATAATTTTCACATTATGGTTAGCATATACTATTATATTTTACAATTTTCAAAAAAAATATTGATATTACTTAATACCAATATTTTTTACAGAGTAAATAGTCCTAAACTTATTTGAAGACTATTATCAACTTTTAGCATCATATTTTTATCTAGACAACCAATTTTTTCTCTTAAACGTTTTTTATCTATTGTACGTATCTGCTCTAAGAGAATAACAGAGTCTTTATTAAGTCCATACTCATGCGCACTTATTTCTATATGCGTAGGTAGCTTAGCTTTATTAATTTGAGATGTTATAGCGGCTACTATTACAGTTGGACTGTATTTGTTACCTATATCATTTTGTATTATAAGAACTGGTCTAACTCCTCCTTGTTCTGATCCTACAACTGGGCTTAAGTCAGCATAATATAAGTATCCTCGCTTTATATCCAAATTAGTATTCACCTTGGGCAATCTTCTCTTCCATGTTATCTTTTGAAGATACCTCATTTGTCATACCCAGCTCAGCTAATGATAGATTAATTTGACCCATCTCTTTATAGCCCTTAATCATACACTCTTTAAGGTCTATCTTCTTCTTTTGAGTTATATAGAACTGAAAAGCTGCTTTAGCAAAATCTGCTCTGTTACTGTTCTCCATCTGAACTATATGATCTACTTCAGACATAAGAGAATCAGGTAAAGTAAAGGTTATTTTTTCCTTTCTTTTATTGTGCACAACATCGCCTCCCGGGATATACTATCTTTTTAATTTTACCAAATAACTATCAGCTTGTAAAATTACATTTCTTTCCTTATAGATACGGTCAACTCTTCTAGACACCATGCATACTATTTCATAGTTTATTGTTCCTAAATCCTTAGCTATATTGTCTGCATTTATATTACTTTCCCCAAATATTATAACCTCATCTCCAATTTTTATATCTATATCTTTATCAATTCTTACCATGCATTGATCCATACAAATTCTTCCTACGACATCAAATATTTCATTATTTATAGATACTTTAGGGTTATTTTGCATTCTAGTAAATCCATCTGCATACCCGATAGGTATAGTAATTATTCTTTCAAGTTTGCTAGTTTTATACTTTAATCCATAACTTATTCCTGTATCTTCTTTAAGCTCTTTAATATGGGCTACTTTTGTTTTTAATGTCATGGCAGGCTTTAATTGAAGTTTATCTTTTATAACTTCATCAGATGGATAATATCCATATAAAACAATACCACATCTTACCATATTGAAATTTAAATCTGGTAAATCAATTGTTGCAGCACTATTTGATACATGTTTTATAGGTATATTTATACCTCTTTTTTCTATACTATCAACCATAAATTTAAATCTATCTGCCTGTTTATAGGTAAAATCTTTGTCTATTTCATCAGATTTAGCAAAGTGAGTATATATACCTTCTATATATAGATTATTTAAATTAGATATATTAACTATTTGATCTATAGATTCTTCACTTGCTTCAAAACCTATTCTACTCATTCCTGTATCAATTTTTATGTGTATATTAGCAGTTATACCTGTTTTTTCAGATATATCATTAAGTTTTTTAGCCATTTCTAAAGAATAAATAGTTAATGTTATATTATTTTCAAGAGCATATTCTAAAGATTCTTCTGGAACAAATCCTAAGCACAATATAGGCATCTTTATATTATTTTCTCTAAGCTCTATAGCTTCTTCAAGTCTTGCGACTGCAAAGTAATCTACATTCTTATTTTCTAAAAATTTAGCAATTTCTACTGATCCATGTCCATATGCATTAGCCTTCAACACTGTACAAATTTTAGTATCTTCTTTTAATAACTTTCTTATATTATTTAAATTAAAATTTATGTTATCTAGATTTATCTCCGCCCATGTAGGAGCTGTTACTCGATTTTTCATTATCTTTTGTCCCCCTTACTTTTTACACTCAAACTCCTTGTATTTGACTGTAAAACTTGGTTTTCCTTCGTCATTTAATATTTCCATTTTTTCTGGATTTTTAGTGTCTTTATTTACATATAATATTTGTTTATTGAAGTATTTATTATTTCCTGGTATAGTAGTTTCTAATATCAAACTATTATTGGATAACTTTATGTTAACCTCTTCATTTTGAAGATAATTTTTTATAAAATCACCTATAAAAACATATTGTCTATTATCTTCCATATTCGGCAATTCTATTTTATCTTTTATATCTGGGTTACTTATTATTACCTTATCACCTTTATACTCCATTGTTTTTCCTTTTAAATTCTTCGGCTCTACTACTTCTAATTTATAATAATCCGGTTTAACGTAACTATGAATAAATACATAATTATGAGAACTTTTATTTCCTGAGGCTTCTATTTCAGCAATACACTTGTATGATGACATAGTAACTATCTTCTTCTGAAACTCTTTATATACTTCTTCTTTTGTGGACTCTCTTCTTTGACAACCTATAAAAATTGCAAATATAGTAATAAATATTACTGATATTATAGCCCACCTTTTCACAAAAAACCTCCTAAGTTATCATTTCTAATTATACATAGCCTTTATTATGTCATATCTACATATTATACCTTTTAAGAAGTTATTTTCGTCTACTACAGGTACTCTATTTATAGATTTGTTTATCATAACATTAGCTACATAATCAAATGTGTCATTTTCATTTACTGTTATTATATCTTTAGACATTAAATCTTCAACCTTATATGCTGCTATTGCTCTCATCTCATCTTCAAACTTCTTCATATCATCTAAAAATATTATCCCTTGTATGAAATTTAACATCCTTGGAGAATCTACATGGGATTCTTTTTTCATTATGTCTGTTTCAGAGATTATACCTACTACCTTATTTTCTTCATCTACTACTGGCAGCCCTCCTATTTTCTCCTTTATAAGTAGATTTGCCACGTTAGCAATAATATCATTCTTATTTGCCACTATTACATCTGTAGTCATTATATCTTTAGCTCTTTTATCATTCATATTATCCCTCCTTAGTTATAGCTATTGAGTTAGCTACTGCATAGTCCTTACAATGAGATATAGATACTTTTATTTCTGAAACATTATAATCTATGCAAATCTGTTTGAAATTATTATAAGTTTTCACTATTGGCTTTCCTAATTCATCTCTTAGCACTTCTATATCTCTTAAATTAAACTTTCGTATTCCTGTTCCTATAGACTTACTTATAGCTTCTTTCGCTGCAAAGTTTCCTGCTATAGTTTCAGCCTTAAAACTCTTACTTTCAAAGTACTCTATTTCTTTAGATGTGAACATTTTTTCTAAAAATCTAGGGTTTTTATCTAGTAATTCTTTTATCCTATATATTTCTATTATATCAACTCCAATATCTAATATATTCATTAATTCCTCCATATAATACTTATATATTTATTCTATTCCTATTATTTAATTATATTCAATTGATAAATTTTATACTGTATACTTGCCTTAAGTATATATTTTTACTTTAATCATGTATTTCATATAATAGAGTATTTATTTTATTTCCATTATATAAACTATATATGTATAATTTTATTATATTAATTCTATATCA
>OLPU01002957.1_pt1 | contig 10711 bp, 7 predicted proteins | sample 1673111 | NCBI WGS metagenome assembly OLPU01 (sample SAMEA3136755, study PRJEB25190) | human gut metagenome | reverse complement strand
GTCCGACTATTTTGATTGTGTAATGAAAAATCGCCATGTCTGGATTCCTCCTTTCAAGAAGGATATTATGTTTGGGTACGAACAAAAATGTACTATAAAAATGGTACTGAACCAAGTTATTCTAATCCTTCATGTATTTCAGGTGCACAAGGTAAAAATGGTATCGGAATTAAAAGTATTACAGCACAATATGCTAAATCTACTTCTAATGTGACTGCGCCAACAACTGGTTGGCAAGATACTTGCCCTACTGTTGAGGAAAAAACTTATATTTGGACAAGAAGTCATATTGAATGGGATGATGGTACTTCTTCAAATACTGTGCCTACTTTAAGTACATTAGCAAAAGGTTTGTCAGATGCAATTGCAAGTATTAAAATCAATACTAATAATATCGAATCTAAAGTATCTAAAACTGATTATACAGGTACTACAATCTCTTCATTAATCAATCAAGATGCTAATACGATTTTAATTAAAGCTAGTAAAATTGATTTAGTTGGACAAGTAACATTCAAATCTTTTGATAAAGATGTTCAAAACAAACTATCTAACGCAACTGAAAACTCATCTAATGCTTTGAATAAAGCTAATGAAGCTAATAATAATTCAAATTCCGCCCTTGATAAAGTAACTGAATTAGAAAATAAAGCTAATAATGGTGACTTTGATGGGCGTGGTGTCGAATCTACAAAAATAGAATACAAAGTTACAGATGACGGAATTACAACACCTTCAAACGAAGGATGGTCAACCACTTTTCCTGTTGTGAGTGAAGATGATTACTTATGGACTAGAACTACTATTACTTATACAAGTGGTGATCCTAGTGTAATTTATTCAGTTTCACATATGGCAGTTAATGGTGATTCAATTATTGTAAAATCTATAGTTGTTACTTATGGTACATCAAAGAATCCTAATATTAAACCAACAATTTTCTCAACCGACATACCAGTAGCTAATCCTGGAGAATACTTATGGTGTAAAACTGTCACCACTTACTCAGATGGAAAATCCGTAGAAACTTACTCTTATGCTTTGCAAGGCAACGATGGTGACTCCCCTACTGTTTCTATTTCTAAAAAAGATAATATTACTACTATTACTATTGAAAATCCTGATGGTACAGTTACAACAAAAGAAATTTATGATGGTAATGCTGGAACTCCAGGTAAAAATGGAGATACAAGTTATTTTCATGTTAAATATAGTAATGATGCTGGTAAAACATTTACATCGCAAGATGGTGAAATTATTGGTGAATATATTGGTACTTATGTTGATTTTAAATCAGAAGATAGTTTAGAGGTTACTAATTATACATGGGCAAAAATTAAAGGTGAAAATGGCGATAAAGGAGAAGATGGAACAAGCGTTTTTGTTAGATTAACTAAAACAACTTATGGAACATCTACTTCGGCTTCTATCAAACCAACTTCATGGAGTACCACTATCCCTACTTCATTAGAACAAGGTACTTATTTATGGACTAAAATGTATATAGAATATACAGATGGTAAAACAATTGAATCATATAGTTATACTGTTCAAGGTAGAGATGGTAAAACTGGGAAAGGTGTAAAAAGTATTACAGCTCATTATTTAATTTCGGATCAAAATACTGGAATTAAAATCTCTACAACTGGTTGGCAAGATACACCTCAAATTCCAACTACAACACAAAAATATCATTGGTGCTATCAAACTATTACTTATACTACGGACGAAGTAGAAAATACTGATCCTTGTATTATAGGTGTATATGGTGATACTGGACTTAAAGGTGATACTGGTAAAGGTATTAAATCAACCGTTACTAAATATTATTTATCTAACTCTAATACTGAATTGAAAGGAAGTTATTGGAGTAATATACCCCTTACTTGGTCATATGGAAAGTATTATTGGACAAAAGAATATATTACATGGACTGATAACACATCAACTTCTACTGATGCCGTATTGGCTAATGGGTTAAATGATTCTTTAATTGCATCATATAATGCTGAAAAAGCCGCAAATGATGCTGCTCAAAAAGCGTATGAAAGTGAACAAAAAATTGCTGCCTGGTGTGATGAAAATGACACTACTAAAATTGATGGTTCAAAAATATACACTGGAACAGTTTCTACTATTCAATTAAATGCAAATTCAGTTACTGCTGAAAAGTTAGCTGTAGATGCTATTAAATCTAGAAATTATATTAAAAATAACTCAGGTAGTTATTTAAGTCTTAAAGATGGTACATTTGATAGTAAATATTTTAAATGGGATGAAACTGGTAAGATAAACGCCACTAGTGGTGAAATTGGTGGATGGCTATTAGATTCAAAAAAAATATATAAGATTTCAAGCGAAGTAATTGATGAATCACAAAATGCAGTAACAACTTATTCCATTGAACTATCTACGATACCAAACGAAAGCGGTAGCGATACTGGTGGATCAATGTATTTAGCTTCAAAACAAGTTACTACAGCAGATACATATATTACTAATAGTAACCCAATGGGTTATCGTATTGTGAGCGGAGCTGAATTATCAAACGGTAGTATTTCAAATCAATATAAAATTTATGATAAAACTGCTGGATTACAAACAACATTCACTACTAGCATCAATACTGGCAGTCTTTTGTTTGATACAATGTACAACTCTACACAACATTTAGCTGATATAAGTTTATCACCATATCAAGGTGGTTATTTTCGTATTGAAACTTCAACTGCTGCAATGATGATTAGTTCAAAAAAAGATTTAACAATCCAAACTACAGATGGAAACTTATTTCTTACTGGTGGAGGAAAAGATCATTTGGTTTATGCTTCTAAACCTGATACTGGATCATATGAAGTAGTAACAAGCTGGAATTATGGACATCATATGTATTTAGATTGGACTGGTAGTTCAGTTTTTTGTCGTGTTGATGCTACAAACTTCACATTATCTCATAGTTCAGATAGAAGATTAAAAGATGATATTAATGAATTAGATGAAAAATTAATTAATACTTATATGTCTTTAAAACCATCAAGTTACGTATTTAAAGATGATGGTGCTTACCATAAAGACGGACATGAATTTGGTCTTATTGCTCAAGATATTATTCAAGCGTTTACTGATAATAATTTGGATTTCAATGATTATACATTGGTTAATGTTGAAAACACATTAGATAATAAGCAAAAAGAAATTCTTGGTGGTGATGATCATTATTACAGTGTTGATTATGATAATCTTCATGCTTTGCATATTTTAGTTAATAAGAACCAAGAAAAGAGAATTCAAATTCTTGAAAATGAAATTGAAAATTTAAAAAAGGAATTAAGGGAAATAAATGGAAAATAAAGGATTTAATACTTATATAAGAGATTTAGAAAATACAATTATCAAGTTAACTGACGATGCTCTTAAACAAGGCATCCAACCTTCTATTTTGTGTTTGGTTTTAAAAAGTGCTTTATATCAATTAGAAAGAGCAACTGATAATGTAGTTCTTTTAGAAAAAGAAGAAATTAAAAAACAACAAGAAGAACAAGAAGCACAAAATGAAGAAAGTAAAAATAATTAAATAATAGTCGTATAAAATTACGATTTTAGGGTTAGAAATAATACTTACAAATCCCCTATTTTTTGGGGATTTCTTATAATAAAAAAATACGATAAAAAGGAGAAAACAATGATAATTTCAAGAATTATACAAAATGGTTTAGATTTATCTATTGAAACGAATGACATCCCCTATCAACGTAGTGCGAATCATAAAATACAATTTGTAAAAGATCCAAACTATTCTAACTATTCATTACAAGCCTACGGTAAATTACCTAAAACTGGTTATCAAGAAAGTGAAGAATTCAAACTTGAATTAGAAGATGGAAATTATATCAAATTGCCAAGTGCTGTTTTTGCTACAAAAGGTATTTTTCAAATTGCAATTTCATTAACTGGTGTAAACGGAGACATTATCAATTTAGGTATCGTATCGTATAAAATTAGAAAATCATTTGGTGATTCAACAAACATCTTGCCAGACAATGAAAAAGCTTGGAATAGTTTTGTGCATTTAGAAGTCGATAATTATTTTAATAATACTTATCAATCTAAGCTAAATGATTTCAATACAAAATATGATGATACTATAACTAAATATACTGAAATTGTAGAAACTTCAACTGAACAATTAAAAGAAAATATCGCTGAATCCAAAAATGATGCAATCAAACAAATTCAAAGCGAAGGTCAATCATATCAAGATCAAATCAATGAACTTCAAAAATCTGAAGCGTTACAAGATGAAGTTCTTGATAAGTTGAATGAAGAAGTTGATTTGAAACTTACACAACCATATTTAAATAATAACGATTCTACACGCATCACTTCGAGCGACAACGGTTCATTAAAGAATATCGTAGTTAAAGGAAATACCGTACAAAACAGTACGAAAGGATTGAATTTGATTAATTGCACTACAAAAACAACTACTATAAATGGCATTACTATGGTTAATAATGAGGATGGTACTTATACTGTAAATGGTACAGCTACTAATGATTTTGATATTGCTATTGCGAAATATGCCATGAAACAAAATATTTATTATACTTTAAGTGGTTGTCCTTCTGGTGGGTCAGAAACTACATATTATTTAGACCCACGTGGATATGGTTATGATACTGGAAGTGGACTTACTATTAGAAACCCAGAACGAGATTTTATTAATTATATTAGAATTGTAATTAAGAAAGATGTAACTGTAAATAACTTGTTATTTAAACCAATGTTCAATGAAGGGCAAACAGCTCAACCATTTGAACCATACACAGGCGGTCAACCATCACCAAGTCCTGAATATCCTCAAGAAGTTAAAGGTGTTAATAAATTGAGTGGAGTTATATGTGGAAAGAATCTAATAAATCCAGCAACTGTTGCCAATAATTATTTTATAAATGATATGAATGGTGTATTATCGCCAGATTCCAGAAGCGATGCTACAGATTATATTAAAATCCAACCCAATACAAACTATTACATTAGCAAAAATCCATCGAATAGAGGTCGTTGGGGTGCATGGTATGATAAAGATAAAAAATACGTCAAAGGAGTTACATCAGAAAAATACGGTATGGTTGTAACTTCTCCGTCAAACGCACATTATATAAGATTAACATTAAACTATGATGAAACTAATCCTAATTTTGTAAACAATATGTACTTATATCGAAGTAATACGGATGATTTACTTTTTGAAACGTTTTTTGGTAGTAATTTGAATTATACCTTACAAAATCCACTTTATAAGTTAGGTGACGTATATGATTACATTGATTTAAATAGAGGTAAGATTGTAAGAAACATTGGAGTAATAACTTTTGATGGAAGTGATGATGAAGATATAAGATTAAGCCTTCCTGATGGTTCTCGTCGTGTTTATTTGTACTCATTTCGCAATTCTATTCTATCGATAGAAAATATAAACGCCTATTGTAAAAGCAATATGTTTAAATTTACAAATCTATGGAATGACGGTGTAATGTCACATAACCATCTTTTTTATGTTTCAAGTACTAACATATACGTTTCGTATAATGAGATTACGTCTTTAAATGATTTTAAAACATGGCTCAATAAAAATCCAATCACCGTAGTTTATCAACTTGCAACACCTACAGAAGAACCTTTACCACCCGACTTACAAACATTACTTCAATCATTAAAGTCATACTATCCCCAAACCAATATTATGTTTGATACCGAAGTAGAACCATATATCAATTTTGATTATAAATTGAACTTAAAATCATGGATTGAAGATAAAGATAATAAAGAAATTATTTATGATAAACAAAACAAAGAAAAAGATAAATACTCATCAACTTTCTTTGAAAATATGTTTGCTCTTCAAAGAACAGGTAAAGTATATACAGTCAAGTTTCCTAAATGGGAAACATCTCATATTTCAACTGGTGAAAAGTTAGATGCTAATGCTGGTCTTGTTTGTGAACCATCTACTAAAAGTATCAAAGGTCAAAATGATTATGCTAACATTCCATTATTTAAAACATATGATGTCAATGCTTACGTGGATGATGAAGGTGTACGTCATGTCACTGCTATTAAAGGTGATAAAAATTTTAAAGACGAAGGTAAAGTTGATGTATTTGTTCTTGGTATGAGCTATTATGAAAAAGTTTGGGAAGATGATCAATATTGGTATTATTCTAGAACTGATATGCCTAGAGATGGTTATACGATTGCAAGAGAATGTATCAATCGTGATGGATCTATTCAACCATTTGCTTTATATAGTAAATATGTGAGTGGTGACATTGATGGTATTTTATATTCTAGCAAAGGATTACAACCAGCAAGAACTTGTTATTCAGGAAGTCAACTAAATAATGGAATTACTTATCATGATAATTCTTATAATAACTTGATTAAAGAAGGTCAAAAGAAAGGTAAATTCTATTCTGCTGGGATGATTTGTGACTATAAATATATTTTAACTACTTTCTATTTGAAATACGCAACATTGAATTCTCAATCAGTTATGGCTGGCTGTACAAATTACAGTGCTCAATATAATGCATCAATTCAAAGTGAAGAAAAACATACTTACTTTCCAGTTACTAAAGCAAGAGCAGATGCAATTGAAGTCAATTCTTATGTTTCAGTTGGATATTCTTCAACTAATAAATCATTAGATAGAGGTTATAATCAACTTCATAGATACGGAGATAGCGTTAAAGTATTAAAGAAAGAAGCTTTAGATGATAGCAATGTTGCTATTTATTTAGACGTTAAGGAACTATTTAATACAATGCCTGTAACTGTAGCAGATGGAGTTGAAAGTGAAATTTACATTACTTCTATGCATTGGAAGAGTGGATTCAGTGATGATATATTAGATAGAGATGGTTGTCCTTGCGATACAAAAGTTCAATTAACTAATGGTAAATTCCCTATGGTTATTCAAGGAATTGAATGTATGGTTGGTGGTTATGAAACTTATGGTAACGCATTTATAGATATTGTAGATGCTACTGGTAAACGTGAAGTTTATATTCAAAACGATGCAAGTCAATTGACTACTAATATGACTACTGCAAAAACTACTTATAAGAAATCACCATATGCAATTCAACCTACAAAGTTAAATAGCTGGAATTATATCACAAGAATTGACTTTGATTTGGAAAATGGCGCGTTCGTTCAAACTAATGTTGGACAAGATGGATCATCAACTACTACTGGATTTGCTGATGGTGTTTATATAGATAATGCAAGTTCAGGGCAAAGAGAGTTCCTTGGCGTCGGTAATCTCAGGCATGGTTCTAGTACTGGTCTTTCTTGCTTGAATGCGAGCTATGGGGTCGGGCTTGCGTACTGGCACATCCTCGCCCGCCTCTCAATCAACGGTGTCGGTGGTGAATTAACTGCGTAGCAGTTAAGAGGGGGCTCTCCCCTTATATCACACCGTTATAACCATTTAAACTTATAATAAACAAATAAATTAACTTACAACAAGATATTGTGATAGTAAGAATCTTGTTTATATATAATAATTAGGATAAAATTCCTGTTTTACATTTTTGTAATATGTTCTAATTATAAAACTTCATTAAATAAAATAATAAAAAATAAATTAAGTCGTGTGTATCAATTCTAATAAATATGCTGAATAAGCGATTGCAAAAAATATAATATAGCACACGCAAAAAGGGCTTCTAAATAGCGTCGTTGTTCCTTGGCTTCGGTAATCTCAGGAATGGTTCTAATGCTGGTCTTTCTTACTTGAATGCGAACAATGGGGTCGGTAATGCGAACTGGAACATCCTCGCCCGCCAATCTGTTATTAGATACTTTCACATACAAAATTATCTAAAATTAAATCAATATATATAAAGTTTAGAAGTCGTACCTAAGCAGGACATTCAATGATTCATTTCATTGAGTCTTTAGCCTTTATGACTAACAATAGTATGTGACACACTCTATATTCAAACTTGTGCACAAGTTTTAGTATAGCGGTTATGTGAATGGCGTAACTGAGGTTTAGTAGAAAAATCTTATGATTATAACCGAAAGACCTAGATATACATGAGAGTAATCTCAAGCGTCTCATTTTACTGAGGCGCTTTTTATATAAATAAATTCAAATATTGTAGAATGAAAGGAGTTTAGATGAGAAGATATTTGAGCAAATTTGAATTTACACCCCAATTGATTGAGTCTGCAATTTATGACTGTTTAAACGGTGTTGGGAATTCAAATTCTAGATGGAAACGTATGGATTCAGCATATTTTCTAGCTGAATATTTAATATACTTTTCTAGAGATAAGGATAAAAACAAACATGATCTTGCAAGAGAAATTCATGACTACATAATGAAATATGAAAATTACAGAATGAAGTTTAATCCTTTGATTAAGGTTATTTCAAGAAATATTCATCATGAGATAGTTAACCATGAAATTAATCTACCGCCTATTCGCTATCAAATGAGGCGTGATAATTGCAGCGGTAAATTAAGAAAGATAGGATTAGCTAGTATTAAACAACAAGTTTATGATCATATCGTAGTAAAAGCTTGTATGGGAATGTTCATGAATAAAATTGGGCAATATCAATGTGCTTCAATTAGAGGTCGTGGTCAAGTTTATGGTAAAGAAACTATTGAAAAATGGATAAGAAAGAACCCAAAGAAATGCAAATATGTTTGGAAAGGTGATGTAAAGATATTCTACCCTTCTATACCTCATGATAAACTCAAGAAATTATTACGTAGAGATATTAAAAATAATGATGTTCTCTATGTCGTTTTTCATTTGATTGATACATATGGAGAAGATATTGGACTTTGTATAGGTTCATACTTGTCTCAATTTCTAGCAAACTATTACTTATCTTATGCCTATCATTTTTTAAGTGAAAAATGTTTTACAACTAGAAAGAAAAGAAGGACAAAAGAAATTATACAAGTCCGTCTTATCTCCAATCAATTATTCTACATGGACGATATTATATTATTCAGTCCAAACAAGAAATATTTGAAGAAATGTGTAAACATGTTATCTAAATATCTCAATGATGAATTAGGTTTAAGTATTAAGGACGGACACCAATTATTCCCTCTTGATTCAAGACCTATTGATATGATGGGATATAAAATCTATACATATAAGACAACTATTAGAAAGAGAATATTTAAAAGAACGAATATTATCCTTGCCACTTATAAAGACCCTAAAAAGGTTATGAATGTTGAAACCGCAAGAGCATTTATGAGTTATAAAGGATATTTAGATCATTCTGATAGTGTGAAATATAGGAAGAAAATGAAGTTTAAAAGAACTTTCAAAAATGCGAAGGAGGTTATCCGAAATTATGCAAAGTATAGCGGAGTTCATGAACAAACAACCTGATTATAGGTATTTTAAAGTGAATGATGAACGTGCTGACATTTTCATTTACAAGTTCATTGAAGAAATTGATTCTAATGGTATTGGTGGAGGTACTATTTCTTTTGATGAGGAAGAAAATGTGATTAATGTTGAAGTAAATGAAGATAATCACGTTTATTCATATAAGGTTAATTGTTTTACAGTTGATCCGAATGAGATTACTGAAGAAATGATTAAAGAAAATCCTTTAGATTATATTGATTATGTTAAGCCTACTGAAGAAGTTGAACAAGACGAATATTTATTAGATTTAGATTATAGAATCACTTGTTTAGAGCTAGGTTTATAAAATTGATTTAAAGGTTATTAAAATTAAATAGGTATTAAATCTCATGAATTATTCGTGGGATTTTTTATTTTACAATTGAATATTTAAAAATTTTAGTGTTTATAGGAGGAAAAAATTATGGAACACACAACTACTTACAAAATGTTATTAAAAACTATTACTAAAAAGAAACAAACTGGTTTAACACAAAAATATATTGCTGATATGCAAGAAAAATTAGATGTATTCTACGCTGGTGATAGATTAACTACTGAAGAATACGAAGAATTAATGAAATTGTTAGATGAATAAAATCATAGTTTTAGTTCAACAAATTAATATTTTTTAAATTCAAAGGAGGATTTATTTATGGACTTTCAAACAATTTATAATGTTTTAGTAACTGTGGCTGCTATTACGATTGGTGGTTTATCATTATACTTAAAAACTTCAGCAAAAGCACAAACTAAAGCTAAAGAAATTCAAGAAACTATGGCTTTAATTATGGGAGAAGCAGTAGTTTATATTAGAAAAGCTGAAGAAGATTATAAAGATACAACTAAAAAAGGTGGAGAAAAATTCAATGAAGTAGTTGATAAACTATATTCATTAGTTCCTGATGCTTTAAAACCCATTATTACTGAAGATAGAATTAAAGATATTGTTCAATCAACTTTTGATGAAGTTGAAAATTATGTTAAATTACAACTAGATAATACAGTTGATAAGGTCGATGTAAAACCTAAAACGACTAAAACCAGATCAAAGAAAAAATAATTGTTTATATAAACCATTGAGTAGAGGTTAATTCCCCTACTCTTTTTTATTTTATAAGGAGGAAATAAATAATGTTAGAAATTAATCAAAGTTACTGGAGAGAATATGAATAGTGGTATTGATTATAGAACAGAAACACCATATAAACTCTATATTCATATAGTTCCAAAAAAAATAACTGGATATGATCATGAT
>OLPU01002956.1_pt1 | contig 10713 bp, 10 predicted proteins | sample 1673111 | NCBI WGS metagenome assembly OLPU01 (sample SAMEA3136755, study PRJEB25190) | human gut metagenome | reverse complement strand
GGATACTCTGCGTGATATGAAGATCGTACAGGAATTCTATGCAAGAGGTTTTGAATTTCTGAAAATCGATCTGTATCAATCGGATGCCATCAAATTCCAGGTTGTAGAGGGAAAATTACTGCCGCCGTTTTCTGTCATTGAAGGCATGGGCGGTATTGCTGCGGAAGCATTGGCTGTGGCAGCTCACGCAGAGACTGAGCGCGGTGAGAAATTCCTGTCGAAGGACGATATTCGTCAGAAGGCTAAAGTCAGTCAGACTGTGCTGGATACTATGGCTGAACTTGGACTTCTCGGTGGACTCCCTGAGAGCAATCAGTTGTCAATTTTTGATTTTGGTTTTTAGGAGGAAGAACTGACTTGAAGAACAAAAAATACAAGAAGAGAATCTATACAAAATCAGAACGATCCTCCTCTGCAAAAGAATATTTAGCAATTATCGGCCGACAGCTGAAACGGCCGATTGAAAAACAGGACAGATGGATTGATAAGAAATCTGCCATATTGGCTGTGGTATACGGCGTTGTGATGGCGGGGCTGGCTGTGTACGCCATGCAGACGGCTGAGAAAAGCCAGGAATGGCTGTGGCTGGCGGTTGTATTTATCGCTGCAGCCATTGTTGTGAATCTGTTTCGATTCCGATATTCAGCTTTGATCGAGATACTTTTAACAGCCTTTGCACCGGCAGCTGTTTTTATGCTTGTGGAAAGTTATACCCACTTGCTTAGTCAGATGTGGGAAGGCCCTGTTATTCTGAACCTTATCATGTATTATCTGTTCTTTAGCGTGCTGCTGTTTATAACCGGAAGAACAGGAATGTCCATCCTTATTGGTTCGATGCTGCTTGGTGCAGCGGGCCTGGCCAATTATTTTGTCCTGATGTTCCGATCATCGCCGATTTTGCCATGGGATCTTTTCTCAGTGGGTGTGGCAGCGACAGTGGCTGATAACTTTGAATATAAATTATCCGTAAGAGCATGCAACGTGATCCTGCTGATCCTGCTGCTCTGGTCATTGTGTCTGAAAATGCGGCTGAAGTTTAAGATGTCGAAGTTCCGCGGTGCCGGTATTGCTGTCATGTGCGCAGCATTCATGGGATTTTGCAGTTATGTTCAGACGGATGCGGCCATCAAAACATTTGATATGGATACAACCCTGTTTACGCCGACGGTTTATTATCGCAATAACGGATTGGCGCTGAGTTTTATCGTGAATCTCCGTTATCTGAAGATTGACAAGCCGGAGGGTTATTCACAGGAAGAACTGGCCAAAATCCAGGATGAGATATCCTCCGGGAACAGTGACAGCAATGTCAATGCAGACAACATTGATCTGACGAAGAAGCCGAATATCATTGTTATTATGAATGAAGCATTTTCTGATCTGTCGGTGCTGGGTGATTATACAACGAATACAGAAGTGATGCCATTTATCAGTTCTCTTTCGGAGAATACCCAGAAGGGATGGATGTATTCTTCTGTTAAGGGCGGCAATACAGCCAATACAGAGTTTGAGTTTCTGACTGGACTCAGTATGTATTTTCTGCCTACAGGCAGTATCCCTTATCAACAGTATATCAAGTCGGAAGTGCCGTCACTGGCCAGTCAGCTGTCCTCTATCGGTTATACATCTGTGTCCATGCATCCGTATTATCCAAAGGGGTGGAACAGAGATACGGTGTATGATGACCTGGGATTTGAAGAGAAATATTTTAAAGATGATTTTTCAAACCCTGAGATATTACGAACCTATATCAGTGACTTGACCACGTATCAGAAGATTATCAGTCGTTATGAAGAGAAGTCTTCTGACGAGAGGTTATTTGTGTTTGATGTGACGATGCAGAATCATGGCAGCTATGTCAAACGCTACAGCAATTTTATCCCGGATGTCAGTGTTGTGGGAGGCAGCGGCACTTATCTGAAGGCTACAGAACAGTATCTGTCATTGATCAAGCGTTCCGATGAAGCTTTCAAACAGTTGGTGGAATACTTTGAAAAGCAGTCAGAACCGACGATCATTATGATGTTTGGCGATCATCAGCCGGCAGATTACATTACCAATGTGGTAGACACCGGCAAAAAAACGGGAAGCAATGATGCGTTTGTCACTTCCATTGGAACAGGCAGTGACCGAAAGGAAAGATATATTGTGCCGTTTGTCATGTGGGCCAATTATGACATCAATGAAAGTCAGGGGGAAGAGACAAGTGCCAACTATATGGCTGTACGTCTTTTGAAGGCAGCAGGGCTGCCGTTGACGGATTTTCAGAGTTATCTGTCTGATTTGCAGCAGAATGTTCCGTTTATCTCTGCACATGCATTGAAGGAAAATACAGGAACAGACTGTGGTGAAGAAGAAGCGGAAGCACTGCTGAAAAATTATAAGAAACTTTTATATAATGATCTGTTTGATACAAAACATCGGCTGCAGGCGTTTTATTCTTATGAATAATCGTCAAGTTGGCTATTGCCAAATAATCAAACTGGTGTTACAATGATTAAGATAGTATATTAACTTTAGCAAAGAGTGGGCGCAAGTCCACTCTTTGTACGTGTTAAGGAATCTTAATTCGGGAAGGAAGTGAGTTACATGGCAAAGAAAGATTATGAAAGCAGGACTGAGGCAATGCTCATGCCGATCGTCGAGGCGAAAGGATTTGAACTTGTCGATGTAGAATGGGTGAAAGAAGGTGCCAACTGGTATCTGCGTGCCTATATTGACAAGGAGAACGGGATTACAGTAGATGACTGCGAAGAAGTCAGCCGGGCGCTCAGTGATTTACTGGATGAAGAGGACTTTATTTCGGAAAACTATATTCTGGAAGTCAGTTCACCGGGTCTTGATCGTCCTCTGAAGAAAGAGAAGGATTTTGCGAGAAGCATCGGCAAGGATGTTGAAGTGAAATTGTTCAAAGCAATTAATAAAGAAAAGGAATTCGTCGGTATTTTGAAAGCATACGATGAAGATACGGTGACACTGGAAATGGAAGATGAAACCGAGATGCAGTTTAAACGTTCCGATATTGCGCGCATCCGGCTTGCATTCTTCTTCTGATAGAACAGACATAGAGGAGGAATTAAAAAAATGAATGAAGGTAAAGAGTTAATCAAGGCATTGGACGATATAGAAAAAGAGAAAGGCATCAGCAAAGATATTCTGCTTGAAGCTATTGAGAATTCTCTTGTCGCTGCCTGCAAGAATGAGTACGGCAAAGCAGATAACATCCGTGTGACTATGAATCGTGAGACAGGTGAAGTCAAAGTTTTTGCAGATAAGACAGTTGTAGAAGAAGTGGAAGATCCTGAAATGGAGATCAGTGTTGCGGATGCAAGACTGAAGAACAAGTTCTATGATCCGGGCGATATTGTTCATGTGGAGATCGTACCGAAGAATTTCGGACGTATTGCAGCACAGAAGGCAAAACAGGTCGTTGTCCAGAAGATTCGTGAAGAAGAAAGAAAGTCTTTATATAATGAATATTATGGTCGCGAGAAAGACATCGTAACAGGTGTTGTACAGAGATATAACGGCAAGAATATCAGTGTGAACCTGGGCAAGGTTGATGCGGTTCTGACAGAGAATGAACAGGTGAAGGGCGAAGTATTCAAGCCGACAGACCGTATCAAGCTCTATATTGTAGAAGTAAAGAATACAACAAAGGGACCGAAGGTCACTGTATCACGTACACATCCTGAATTGGTGAAGAGACTTTTTGAAGCAGAAGTAACAGAAGTCAGAGACGGTACAGTTGAGATCAAGAGCATTGCAAGAGAAGCAGGTTCCAGAACAAAGATCGCAGTCAGCTCCAACAATCCAAACGTTGATCCTGTCGGTGCATGTGTCGGTATGAATGGTGCCCGTGTCAATGCCATTGTTGATGAGCTTCGCGGTGAGAAGATCGATATCATCAACTGGAGCGAGGATCCTGCCGTTCTCATCGAGAATGCATTAAGCCCTGCAAAGGTTGTCTCTGTTGATGTGGATCCTGAAGAGAAGAGCGCAGCTGTTGTTGTTCCTGATTATCAGCTGTCACTGGCTATAGGCAAGGAAGGCCAGAATGCAAGACTGGCAGCTAAACTGACAGGCTACAAGATCGATATCAAGAGTGAATCCCAGGCTTACGGTTACTAAAAGGTGACGGCCATGAAGAAGATTCCTATGAGACAGTGTATCGGCTGTCAGGAAATGAAGAGCAAGAAAGAAATGATCCGTGTCATTAAAACGCCGGAAGATGAGATATGTATTGATGCAACAGGGCGCAAAAACGGACGCGGTGCCTATATTTGTCCGAAAAGTGAATGTCTGCAGAAAGCCATTAAGAACAGAGGCCTGGAACGTTCACTGAAGATGCAGATACCGAAGGAAGTTTACGGACAGCTGGAAGAGGAGATGAAGAATATTGACAGATAAAGCTTTATCAATGATCGGACTGGCGACAAAGGCAGGCAAGATCGCCAGCGGTGAGTTTGCAGTAGAATCTGCAGTCAGAAAGGGCAAGGCATGTCTTGTCATTATTGCATCGGATGCATCTGACAATACGAAGAAATCATTTAATGATATGGGTGCTTATTATCATGTGCCTGTATACATTTATGGAACAAAAGAAAGTCTCGGAACACATACGGGACGTGGATACAGGGCTTCACTGGCAGTACTTGATGCCGGTTTCGGAAAGTCCATCAGGAAACTTATTGATACAGGAATCAATCAGTGATTCCGCCATTTTAACGGAGGTAGCCTATGTCAAAAATCAGAGTACATGAATTGGCAAAGGAATTAAATAAAAGCAGCAAAGATGTCATCTATGCATTAAAGGGACATGGTGTGGATGTAGAGAGCCATATGAGCACCATTTCATCAGAGAATGCAGATAAGATTAGAAAGTTCTTTACACAGTCGGCAGCAAAACCGGCTCAGAAGCAGGAAACAAAGCCGGCTCAGGACAATAGAAACGCAGCACCACGCCGCAATAACAATGTCCAGGGTGGTATGGACAGCCGCGGTAATTACAGCACACCATCAAGAGACAATGGCAGCCGCGACGGTCAGAACAGAGGTTATAACCGCGATGGTCAGAATAGAAACGGCGGTCGTGACGGTCAGAACAGAAGCTTTAACCGCGACGGCAACGGCCAGAACAGAAGCTTTAACCGCGATGGCAACGGTCAGAACAGAAGCTTTAACCGCGACGGCAACGGTCAGAACAGAAGCTTTAACCGCGACGGCAACGGCCAGAACAGAAGCTTCAATCGCGACGGCAACGGCCAGAACAGAAGCTTCAATCGCGACGGCAATGGCCAGAACAGAAACGGCAGCCGTGACAACAGAGGTCAGGGTGGCAGAAACGGCGGCCGTGACGGCAAGTTCAATCTTGACAGTGCCATCAATAAAGAAGTTGTTATGACAAAGGATACAACAAGAGAAAACCGCAGAAACTATAAGGACAACAAAGATCGTGACAACCGCCGTGATGATAGAGATTTTGAAGGAAGAAATGCATCCAGAAACGGCAAGAACAATAATAAGAACAACAATAACAATAGCAATAGAAACACAATGCGTAAGAAACCTGTCAATGCACAGCCAAAGTCGGAACCGGTTGTAGAGAAGGTAACAAGCATTGAACTGCCTGAGACAGTAACAATCAAAGAACTGGCAGATAAGATGAAGATTCCGGCAGCTCAGATCATCAAGAAGCTTTTCCTTGAAGGTAAGATGCTTAATGTGAACTCAGACATCACATATGATGAGGCAGAAGAAATCGCACTTGAATATGATATTCTCTGTGAACATGAAGTTGTTGTGGATGTTATCGAAGAGATGCTGAAGGAAGAGGAAGAAAATGAAGAAGATCTTCAGCCAAGACCACCGGTTGTCTGCGTTATGGGTCACGTTGACCATGGTAAGACATCTATCCTTGATGCTATCCGTAAGACAAGTGTTACATCCGGAGAAGCCGGCGGTATTACACAGCACATTGGTGCCTATGTTGTTGAAGTCAGTGGTCAGAAGATCACATTCCTGGATACACCTGGACATGAAGCTTTCACAGCCATGCGTTTAAGAGGTGCGCAGTCTACAGATATCGCAATCCTTGTTGTTGCAGCTGATGATGGTGTTATGCCTCAGACAATTGAAGCCATTAACCATGCAAAAGCAGCAGAAATCGATATTATTGTTGCAATCAACAAGATTGATAAGCCGAGTGCCAATATTGACCGTGTTAAACAGGAACTGACAGAATATGGTCTGATCGCAGAGGACTGGGGCGGTACAACCATTATGGTACCTGTTTCCGCACATACAGGTGAAGGTCTTCAGGATCTGCTGGATATGATCCTTCTGGATGCTGAAGTGAAAGAATTAAAGGCGAACCCTAATAGAAAGGGTCGTGGCCTGATTCTTGAAGCACAGCTGGATAAAGGCCGTGGTCCTGTGGCAACTGTGCTGGTTCAGAAAGGTACACTGAATGTTGGTGATAATGTAACTGTTGGTACTGCATTTGGTAAGATAAGAGCAATGATTGATGATAAGGGGCGCCGTGTAAAGAAAGCCGGTCCGTCTACACCTGTAGAGATTCTTGGTTTGAATGAAGTGCCTCAGGCTGGTGAAGTCTTCATTGCAACAGATACTGAAAAAGAAGCCCGTGCAATGGCTGAGACATTTATCGCCACAAAACGTGAGAAGATGCTGGCTGATACAAAATCAAAATTATCTCTGGATGGTCTGTTTGATCAGATCCAGGCAGGTCAGATCAAAGATCTGAATATCATTGTCAAAGCCGATGTTCAGGGTTCTGTAGAAGCTGTGAAACAGAGTCTTGCAAAACTTTCCAATGATGAAGTGGCTGTCAAGGTTATTCACGGCGGTGTTGGTGCCATCAATGAATCTGATGTTACATTGGCTTCTGCATCCAATGCGATCATTATCGGTTTCAATGTTCGTCCGGACAATCAGGCGAAGATTATTGCAGAACAGGAAAAAGTCGATCTGCGTCTGTACAGAGTCATCTACAATGCCATTGAAGATATCGAAGCTGCTATGAAGGGTATGCTTGAACCGACATTCGAAGAGAAGATCATCGGCCATGCAGAAGTGCGTCAGACATATAAGGTATCCGGGGTCGGCACCATCATCGGCGGTTATGTTCAGGATGGTAAGATCGTTCGTAACTGCAAGGTACGTCTCTTAAGAGATAATGTTGTTATTCATGAAGGTGAGCTTGCATCTCTGAAGCGTTTCAAAGATGACGTGAAAGAAGTTAATTCCGGCTATGAATGCGGTATGTCCTTTGAGAAATATAACGATATTAAGGAAGGCGACCAGATTGAAGCTTTCGTTATGGAAGAAGTGCCGAGATAGGAGTATATAGATGAGAAAGAACAGTATAAAGAATACGCGTATCAATGGTGAGGTTCAGAAGGAACTGAGCCGTATTATCTCCCGTGAGATTAAAGATCCGCGCATCAGTCCGATGACCAGCGTTGTTGCTGTGGAAGTAGCACCGGATCTGAAACAGTGCAAAGCTTATATCAGCGTGCTGGGCGATAAAGATGCACAGGATGCAACACTGGCAGGACTTAAAAGTGCCATTGGTTTTATCCGCCGTGAGCTTGCACGGACTGTGAACTTAAGAAATACACCTGAAATTCATTTTGTTTTGGATCAGTCGATCGAATACGGCGTCAATATGTCAAAACTGATTGACGATGTTGTTCGTTCAGATGAAGGAAAAGAACATGAAGGAGAAGAGGACAATGAATAATATTCTGTCCTGCCTGGAAGGGGTCCGAACAGTCATTATTGCCGGCCATACAAGACCGGATGGTGACTGCGTCGGCGCCTGTATGGGCCTCTGGCATTATCTCAGGGATAATTATCCTGAGATTGAGGCAGATGTCAGACTGGAACCGGTTCCAGAAAGCTATAAAGTGATTGCCGGTGTTGAGCAGATTATTGGCAGCTATGAAGATGATAAGGTCTATGATTTATTTATTGCACTGGATGCCAGTGACAAAGGGCGTCTTGCCGGAGCGCAGAAATATTTTGATACGGCAAAACACAGGATCTGTATTGACCATCATATCAGCAATCCGGGCTATGCCGATGAGAATATGATCGTGTCGGATGCCAGTTCAACCTGCGAAGTACTGACAGGGCTGATGGCAATGGAGGCTATTTCTTATGATGCAGCAGTGGCATTGTATATTGGTATTATTTGTGACACCGGTGTGTTCAAATACAGCAATACAAGCCGTCATACAATGGATATGGCCGGCTGCCTGATGGAAAAAGGCATTCCGTATTCAGATCTCATTGATGATGTTTTTTACCGCAAAAGTTATAAGCAGAATAAGATTCTGGGCTATGCCCTGCAGAAATGCCGACTTGTTCTTGACAATCGAATGATTGTGTGTGTGCTTGAAAAACCGGAGCTGGACCGTTTGGGTGCAGGACATGGTGATCTGGAAGGTATTATCGATCAGCTGCGTCTGACAAGGAACATTGAGGTAGCATTGCTTGCATCTGCCTCCGACACAGAGGCAAACACTTATAAATTCAGTATGAGATCCAATCATTTCGTGGATGTTGCAGCGGTTGCAGGCAAATTTGGCGGCGGCGGCCATGTGCGCGCAGCGGGATTTTCAGCAGTGGGCGATATCAATGAAATTTATCATACAGCAGAAGCATTAATAAAGGAGCAGCTGGATACATGTACGATGGAATGATTAATGTCTGCAAGGAAAAAGGTTTTACATCCCATGATGTTGTAGCAAAACTCAGGGGAATCCTTCATCAGAAGAAAATCGGCCATACGGGTACGCTGGATCCGGATGCAACAGGGGTTCTGCCGGTCTGTCTCGGCAAAGGAACAAAGCTCTGTGATATGATCACAGACCGGGACAAGACTTATCGCGCGGTGATGATGCTTGGCAGAACTACCGATACACAGGATATTTCCGGACAGATTCTTACTGAAAAGGCTGTGAATGTCGATGAGCATGAGGTCAGAGATGCAGCGGTTTCTTTTGTTGGTGATTATATGCAGATACCGCCGATGTATTCTGCTATTAAGGTAGATGGCAAAAAGTTATATGAGCTGGCCAGGGCTGGTCAGGAAGTTGAACGAAAGGCCAGACATGTGGTGATTAATGCCCTGAATATCACAGAAATACAGCTGCCTTATGTCACAATGGAGGTCTCATGTTCCAAAGGCACGTATATTCGTACACTGTGTCAGGATATTGGCGAGAAACTGGGCTGTGGTGCCTGCATGACGGAACTTGTCCGTTTAAAAGTGGGGGCATTTGATATTGCACATGCATGGACACTTGCTCAGATTCAGGAAATGGCTGCCTGCGGTGAAGAAGAAGTGCTCAGACATATTGTGCCTGTCGAAGAAATGCTTTCGGATTATCCGGAATTCAAAACGACAGATGCATTTTCGGATAAAATGCTTGCCAACGGCAACTGGCTGCCGAGGGAACAGGTTGCAACCTCCGGCGGTGATGCGTCCGCTGTACTCAAAGACGGAATGCAGGTACGCATGTACAGCAGTACAGGTAATTTTACGGCGATTTATCAGTATGTGGCCGTCAAAAACAGCTTAAAAAATATAAAAATGTTTGTATAGAGGTAGCATTGGTCATGATTTATTTTAGAGGAACAAAGGATATCCATCTTGATCACACCGTAGTTGCCCTTGGAAAATTCGACGGACTGCATCGGGGACATCAGCTTTTGATCAACAAATTAAAAGAATATGGCAAAAAGGGTTTTCAGACCGTTGTCTTTACTTTTGACTTTCATCCGATGAGTCTGCTGACCGGAAAGAAACAGTCGCTGATTTATACAAAAGAAGAGCGGCTTCGCATTGTGGAAGAAATGGGGATCGATGTATTGATCGAGTATCCCTTTACCCAGGAGACAGCGCATATGATGCCTGAAGATTTTGTGCGGGATGTACTTGTGAGAGATATCGGTGCAAAGGTGATTGTCGTTGGAGATGATTTCCATTTTGGATACCAGAGAAGTGGTGATGTCTCGTTTTTGAAAAAGCATGCGGCAGCGTATGGTTATGTTGTTGATAACTGTGAAAAACTGTGTGTACACGGCGAAGAGATCAGCTCAACAATGATTAGAGGCTATATTGCAGAGGGCAGAATGGAGACGGTCACAGAACTTCTCGGACGTCCGTATGAGATTAATGGAAAAGTTATTCCGGGAAAAGCCAATGGAAGAAAAGTTGATATGCGGACAGCCAATCTGGCGCCAGATGACATTAAACTGCTGCCGCCGGAAGGTGTATATGCATCGGTTGTTCAGATTGAAGGTATGGAAGGAAAGTACTATGCGCTGACGAATATCGGTCGCAATCCGACAGTTGGAGATCATAATGAACTTCGTATAGAAACCCATGTTGTTGAGTTTTCAGGCGATTTATATGATCGGATGATCACTGTGCGCATTTATCAGAGACTGCGGGATGAACACAAATTTGCCAGTCTGGAAGAAGTGAAGGCACAGGTCATGAAGGATCAGGAAAAGGCCATGGCCTATTTTAAAGAACATCATATCTGATGAAGGTGTATAAAGGACGCTCAGGGGAGGCTTCAAAAAAAGAACTGAAACAGAATTCTGCGTTAAGGACAGAAGTGTTTCGGTTCTTTTTTATTTTGTAACTGTTCAGAGACAAGCAAAATTTCAAAAAAC
>OLPU01002953.1_pt1 | contig 10722 bp, 9 predicted proteins | sample 1673111 | NCBI WGS metagenome assembly OLPU01 (sample SAMEA3136755, study PRJEB25190) | human gut metagenome | reverse complement strand
CGCATTTAAAGCAGGAAACATCAACCTCTGCACTCGGCTCTGTAAACGGGAAATGATGTGGTCTGAATTTTGTCTTTGTCTCCGGTCCGAACAGTTCCTGTGCAAACTCCTGCAGAGTTCCTTTAAGATCTGCAAATGTAATATTCTTGTCGATGACAAGACCTTCAATCTGATGGAAGGACGGAGAATGTGTCGCATCTACTTCGTCAGAACGGAATACACGTCCCGGTGCGATCATACGGATCGGCAGTTTGCCCTTTTCCATGGTACGTGCCTGTACCGGGGAAGTCTGAGAACGAAGAAGAATAGAATCATTGATAAAGAATGTATCCTGCTCATCTCTTGCCGGATGATCTTCCGGAATATTCAGTTTTGTAAAGTTATAATCTGCATATTCTACTTCCGGACCCTCTACTACTTCATAGCCCATTCCGATAAAAATACGCTCTACTTCTTCGAGTGCAATGCTGTTTGGATGACGATGACCGATCATTGCTTTCTTTGCCGGAAGTGTAACGTCGATCACTTCTGCTTTCATTTTTTCTTCACGAAGTGCTTCTTCCAGTTTCTTTCTGGTTGCTTCCAGATGTTCTTCAATCTTCACACGGGTCTCATTTACCATCTGACCTACTTTTGGACGATCTTCCGGAGCAACATCTTTCATACTCTTTAAGATTGCAGTCAGCTCACCCTTTTTGCCGAGGTAAGCAACTTTTACTTCATTCAGCCTTTCCGGACGATCTGATTCCTCTATCCGTTTTCTGGCTGCTTCAGCTAATTCCTGAAGTCTTTCCTTCATATCCATGATTTTACTCTCCTTTTTTTTACATAAAAAAATCCGTCCCCAAAAAGGGACGGAATTATAACCGCGGTACCACCCTGCTTCCCGTGAAACTATCCACAGGCACTTGAGTCATGCTTAACGCGCATCCACGTCGCTTCCTACTGAAAATTCAGAAACGAAGCTCCGGCGGGAAAATAAGAAACTGTCTGAACTTAAAGGAGCTTACAGCCGACGACTCCTTCTCTCTGTAAGAAAACAATTTCCTGAAACGCCTTCACAGCTTTTCGCTTATCAGTCTTTATGATGCCACAGTGCCCAAAATCTGTCAAGCAGTTTTTTTATCTGCTGCCATACGGTATACTGTGCCTGGCGGAACTGTTTTTCAAAATATGCATTTAATTCTGCCCCATAAAGCAGGAGATTCATGCACACATAAAGCCACAACATGACCATGATCAATGCAGACAGACTTCCGTACATATTACTGAAATTTGGAAAAAATGTAAAATACAACGAAAAGAAATAGGAAAACAATGACCATGCCACAGCAATGATAAATGCCCCCGGCACCTGACTTTTCAATGAAGCCTTTCTGTTTGGCAGGTATCTGTACAACACCAGAAAAACAAGAAAGAGCACAACAAAAACAAGAAATGTCTTGGCACTCAAAATTCTCCCTACTACCTTCCCGAGTAAGGGCATATGAACGATCAGTTCCGCATGTATCCGGTTACCCATAACCAGAAGAAGAAGACTGGTGATAATTGCAATAATAAACAAAAACATATATAGCATCGAATACAACCGGTTCGTCAGCCAGTTTCGAGTCTCCTTTACGTGATAGATCTCGTTCAGTCCCGCAATCAAGGACTGCATGCCTTTGCCGGAAGACCACAATGCGAACAGACCTGAAATCGGTACAACAGCTGCACTCTTCGTAAATACCTCTGCAATAATCTTGAGGACAAAATCCTGTAAATTATCCGGGACAAACCCGATGATTGCCTGTCTGAGCATCCGGTAAGTAAGTGGTGTATACTGAACAAGCGCGGTAAGTACCAGCACAAAAGGAATAAACGACATGATCAGGAAATATGCCGCCTGCGCAGCATATGCACCGATATGATCCTCCTGCATACGCTTTATGAAGCCAAGGATCAGCGCTATCGTGCTTTTTTCTGATTTTTTTTCCATATTTTTTCTCCCAGGGTCCAATATGTTTGTTGTACATTTTACCACGAAATCATCTTTCTGTCATCCCAGATTTTCGATTGTAATATTTTTGAAAAAATAATCCAGGATTTTCCTGTAATCATATCCCTGTTCCGCCATCACATTGGCTGCTGTCTGGCTCATCCCGACACCATGCCCGTAGCCGCCGCCTGTAATCTTCATGGATTCATCTTTTTTCATTTCCAGTTCAAAATATGCACTCGGTAACAGCTTTCCTCCTTCCGTCTCTGTGCCATCCTTTTCTGTGATCGTACAGCCCTCCGGAGAAAAGAACTGCCGGATTTCATATTCATTTTTTAATTCAAAAGAACTGTCTTCCATACTTACTGTCAGCCCTGTCACTGCACCGCTTTCATTTCTTGTATTTATGGTAATTGCTGTCAACACACTGTTTTTGTCCTGATATGCTTTTGCCTTCTCTTCTATTGTTTCCCACGGAATTTCAACACTCCAGTGACTCCATGGTTCCAGTTCATCAAATTTGCATGGAACACTTTGCAGATAGGACGCGGCCTTTGCAGCACCCCAAATCTCATCCGTACTGGTCACACCAGCCGAAGTTGAAAAATAATACGCGTCAATTGCTTCTCCATTCTGACATATGATCTGCCCCTTTGTTTCTTCGACGGCATGTGTTGTGGAATCCTGTGGCCGAACATTTCCATACACCTGAAAGCTCACGCTGTCATCCACATCCGCATCATACTCTGTCAGTCTGCCCTCCTGTATCTGTTTCCATGCATAAGTTCTGGCACATACTGCCTGTGCTTTCAGTGCCTCAAGCGAATACGATGACGGCATTTCACTTGGCACAACACCTTTCAGATATTCTTCCAGATACAGTTCATTTACCAGCAGAATTCCCTGCTCATCCGGTATGAGTTCCATACTCCCATGATATACCGGTGCACCATCCTGACGCTTCAATGATTGAATACAGATGCCATCTTTTTGCGCCGGAATACGTATGGTTGTTTTTTGCTTTTGAAGTTCTTCTGCTTCATATCGTATTTCCCTGCCGTTATAAGCAACTGTCACAGACGAATGATAATACGATTGGAAATCACTGTCCGATATCAGCACACGAATTACCGGATCCGGCACTTCCGCATAAATTTCTGCTACACATTTTGCCACTGTGACACTATAAAAAATCATACTTATCCCAATAAAAAATCCGACTTTCTTCATATTGCATTATATGAAGAAAGCCGGAAAAATAACTTTTATTTATTTTCTGACGGAGAAACAATAAATGGTCTCGGAATAATATCGCTCACCGGCATCCAGAACCGGTGAATGGAACGCTTCTACATTGACTGCATTCGGCTCTACCTGTGTTTCCAGACAGAACGCTTCTCTCTGATTGTAGACATGTCCGTTCTTACCATGCTCGTTTTCTACAAAGTTGGCTGCATAGAACTGCACGCATGGGCAGTCACTCAGTACGCTCATCTCGATACCGGTCTTTTCGGACCATGCACGGGCAATCTCACGGACACTGGCTTTGTTATAATAATCGGTCACATAGTTGTGATCATAGCCACCTGTAATCTTTAACTGCTCAAAGTCGGCTTCAATCTCATCACCAATCTGATGTGGTGTGCGGAAATCCATCGGAGTGCCCTCAACCGGCGCATTCTCTCCAAGCGGAATAGATCCTTCTCCAACCGGTGTATAGGATTCAGCATGAATCGTCAGGTACTGATCCATTGCTTTCCCACTGCCCTCTCCTGCAAGATTAAAATAAGAATGGTTGGTCATATTTGCAACTGTTGTCTTGTCACAGACTCCTCCGTATACTATCCGAAGCTCATTGTTTTCTGTCATTTCATATGTAACAGAAACCTGAAATTCTCCCGGAAATCCATTCTCACCATCCGGACTGATTCTTGAAAACGTTACTGCATTTTTATCTTCGGAAATCTCTGCTGCATTCCAGATTTTTTTCTCAAATCCATTCGGTCCACTGTGCAGATTGTTTTTGCCCTCGTTCGGTGTAAGGGTGATTTCCTGTCCGTCCAGCGCAAATCTGGAATTCGCAATACGGTTTCCGCTTCTTCCAATCGTCGCGCCAAAGAAACATCCGTTAACCTCATAGCCTGCAAGATCATCATACCCCAGAACTACATCTGTAAGTTTACCTTCTCTGTCCGGTACACAAAGCTTTACCAGAATTGCACCAAACTGTGAAATTTCTGCATAGGCACCAGCTTTATTTTCCAGATGGAAAATCTGAATTTCTTCTCCTGATGATAATTTTCCAAATGTTCGTTTTGTTACCATAATTTCCTCCCAAACCTGACTATACATAATACATCTTCAAAAAAAGAGCCATATCTCTATGACTCATTTCTTTCTTTAAGATCCGGAATGCCGTTCCCTTCCATTTGACGCCTAGCCTAAGCCAGGATGGGTGTCCGCAACTGAAGATCTGCCTACCACAACGAGAGGTCTGACATCACTTCAACAATGTAGGAGTCCCTATTTGTCAATGTAGGTTCAAATAAAAAAGGGGGCTCGCACATTCCAGAAGTTATTTTCTTTTTTTATTGTACTCTATTATATGTGATTTTTCAACACATAATACTGGAAAAAGTTTCTGTGAAAAGATTCTTTTTCCATATGACGGATCAGTGGATGCCGAGAACTTTTTTGACAGTATCCGGCATATCCGGTGCATCTACTACAATATCATGCAGTACCGGTGCTGTACGGATTTCTTCTACTGCTTTCGGCACTTTGACACCGGAAATGGCAGAAAGCTGATCTGCCAGTGCAAAATCATCTTTGTCTTCTGCTTTATCTGCAACAGCATCCATTACGCTTCTTGTGAACTTGTACGGACTTGCTGTAGATGCAATCACCGTTACAGTATGATCGTCTGTATCCTTCAGATATTTCTTATAAACGCCTGCCGCAACAGCTGTATGAGGATCGATCACATAATCACTGTTTTTGTAAACATTATGGATGGTCTCTTTTGTTTCTTCTTCGCTGCAGTAATTTCCATAGAAATCTGCAAGACCTTTTTTCATTTCATCAGTGATTGTATATTCTCCGCCTTCACTTAAGGACTTCATCAGTTCTGCACACTTCTGTGCATCTTCGCCTGTCAGACGATAGATCAGACGTTCCAGATTGCTGGAAATCAGAATATCCATGGACGGAGAAGTTGTAAGGATAAAGTCTCTCTTTCTGTCATAAGTTCCTGTACGGAAGAAATCAAAAAGAACTTTATTCTCATTGGATGCACAGACCAGTTTGTTGATCGGAAGTCCCATCTGTTTTGCATAGTAAGCAGCAAGAATATTTCCAAAGTTACCTGTCGGAACTACAACATTGATTTTTTCACCTGCTCCTACTTTACCCTGTCCAACCAGTCTTGAATAAGCATATACATAATAAACGATCTGCGGAACCAGTCTTCCGATGTTGATAGAGTTTGCAGATGAGAACTGGAATCCTGCTGCATCAAGCTCCGCTGCAAGTTCACGGTCATTGAACATTTTCTTGACTGCTGTCTGCGCATCGTCAAAATTTCCGGTGATTCCAACTACATAAGTATTGTCACCCTTCTGTGTTACCATCTGCTTTTCCTGGATCGGGCTGACACCGTGTTTCGGATAGAATACAATGATCCTTGTACCCGGAACATCCGCAAAACCGGCTAATGCTGCTTTTCCGGTATCACCGGATGTTGCAGTAAGGATAACGATTTCATTCTTAACTGCATTTTTCTTTGCAGCAGTTGTCATAAGATGTGGCAGGATGGAAAGTGCCATATCTTTAAATGCAATCGTCGCACCATGGAACAGTTCCAGATAATAAGCACCATCTGCCTCATGAAGCGGTGCAATTTCAGAAGTGTCAAATTTCTCATCATATGCATTTGCAATACAGTTTTTCAGTTCTTCTTCTGTAAAATCTGTAAGGAAACGACTCATAACCTCATATGCAGTTTCCTGATATGTCATCTGTGCAAGCTTCTCTGCCGGCACATCCAGTTTCGGAATCTCAGTGGGTACAAACAGACCTCCATCTTCAGAAAGTCCTTTTAAAATTGCCATGGAAGCAGTTACTGTTTCACCTTTGCCTCTTGTGCTCTTGTATAATACCTGCATGTATCCTTCCTGCCTTTCTTCGGGTTTGTTTCATTTTTGGTCACAGTATACCACGTTGCCGTGTAAAATTCCATACAAAATTGCAGAAAAACTTTTCCGTCTGTTTATTCATTACCTGCTGTAAAAAAAAGGATTCCGGTAAAACATCATGTCTCTCCGGAATCCCTGTTATATATTTTGTAAAAATTTACTGCTGAACTGCCTCAGGATATGTATAGAATTCATGCACACCATGCTTGAACAACTTCTTAAGGTTCTTATCAAACCACTGAATATTACTCTTGGCTGCAGCTGATTTCTGGATAAAAAACAACGCACCTTCTGAATAATCTACACCTTCCAGTGCCTGTCTGACAGCTTCTTTTGTTTCGTCAGTAGGTACAACTTCTGAAATTCTGCCATCAGCTACCGGTGAAAACTGTGCCACACCATCTATATACTGCCAGATGACATCTGTCGCATTATTCGGAAACTCCGGATATTTAATACGGTTCATAATTACGTTTGCTACCAGAATACGGCCCTGGAGATCTTCTGTACCCGCCTCTGCCTCTACAATCTGTAAAAGGTTCTCGTAATCCTCATCCGACATCATCTTCGCAGAAGAAGAAAGAGAAACTACCTGCGCATCAAAGTTATCTACCGTGGTCGTCATCGAGTCACTGACATTCATCTCCACTGCACTGCTGGTAACTTTGCTGACACGCTGACCAACAATTACATCATCGCAGGAAATACCGATACGTTTGACAGTCATACCGGCAGACGGTGTTGCATTTACCCCGGAAACCACACCGGCAATTCCGGTTGGCAGCGAATCATCTGTATAGTCTGTATATGTGCTGCTTTTCTGCTCAGACGCAGCATAGACCTGATTCTGTCTTCCGCTTCCAATGAGCTTACATCCGCCGGTCACAGTCAGTACTGTAAGCGCACAGACACTAAGAGATACAAATCCATGAAGGGAAGAATTCTGTACTTTGCCGTCTTTATCCTTTCTGTTATGCTGTTTTGTTAATCCTGTTTTTCTCATACTCAAACATTCCTTGCATCTTTGTCATTACTTTTTGTCGTTACTGTTTCGTGTTTTTAATTTTTTGTAACATTTCTGTAATGCATAAGAAAATTATATTTAATATGCGTAGATATGTCAAGTAATTTTTTCCAGTACTGTTTTCCCTGACAGGATCATTATAACTTTCATGCTGCTGTATGGTCAATCATTTTCGTTCGACGTTTGTCTCTCAAATCCGACAATCGCTACTGTTCACTCCGTTCACAGCAACTTGGATGCAGTTTTAACCGGTATAGCGAAGAGCCTCGATCGGCTTTTTTGCCGCTGCTTTCCAGGCAGGATACAGTCCGAAACAGATACCGATCACAGCTGAAAATATTACAGAAATCCAGACCACACGCATGTCCATCTCAAACTGCATATTCTGCATCGCTTCCTGCTCCTTCCAGTACAAGAAGCGTATCGCCAAATGTTGTTCCATTGTCCGTGACTGTTACTGTACAGCTTCCGTCTTCATTTTTTTCTGCAATTGTTCCGCTGACAACTGTTCCATCTGAAAGTATCACATTTACTGTCTCATCTTCTTCTGTATCTGATACATCTGTCAGATCAGCTGCCATATAGCCATCTAAGGATAATACCATCAGAGTCCCATTTTCCAGCATACTGTCTGTCACTTCTGAATTAGATGCCACATAAATCTTTTTAATTCTTCCGGCTGCCGGACTTTCAATTGTGTTTTCTTCATCGTCTTCCTGACAGGTGCTGATTTTATCATCAAGCTCCGTCAGTTCACTCTGCACATTTTCTACTGCATCAAGCACCGACGATGAATCCACGGTTGCAAGTACTGTTCCTGCCACTCCCAGAAGTACGATTGCAGTCACACCTGCTATCACCTTTTTTCCTGTAATTTTTGTTCTCTTTTTGCCGCCCTTTCCCTTTTTAAACATCCTTTTCTTCCATTTATAACTTTTGGAGATTCCCTTTTCTCTGTTTCTGATTATTACTTTAACGAAAAGATGTGTTTACTTCTTGAGAGAACTGTGAAAGGCGAATGAATCAACCTTAAAGATACCTTAAAGCTTGTTTTAATTCGTCAGTTTTATTGCGAATATAATAAATTATTATCATTTTATTTTGTTTTTTTATTGAAATTTTCCAAAAATTGTACTATTATAAAAGCAAATAAAAGTTTGATTCTTTGAGAGGAGGCAGCTATATGAGTAAACGTATTATCACAATCAATCGTATGTATGGAAGTAATGGACGGATAATCGGAAAGGCTCTTGCCGAAGAAATGGGAATCGGATTTTATGACCGGGAACTGATCGAGCTGGCAAGCAGTAAAAAGCAGATTCCGCTCAGTCAGTTTGCAGAAGTGGATGAAAAGCGGCCAAGTCCATGGGGATTCCCTATTGACAGTGAGCTGCAGATCGGTGTTGACCGTTATCCGATCCCCATGAATGATGTTCTGTTTGGCATCCAGAGGGAAATCATTCTTTCTTTAAGTGATCAGGAAGACTGTGTGATCGTCGGCAGGTGTGCAAACAACATTCTCACTGACCATGCTCTGAAAGTTTTTATCTATGCACCATTTGAAGACCGTGTACAGACAGTTATGAAACGGCTGGATCGTGAGGAAAAGAGTGCAAGGAAGCTTGTTAAGAGAATGGACAAGGAACGTCGTGCGTATTTTGAGTTTTTCACGGATCAGAAGTGGCTGGATATGGGACAGTATGATCTGTGTATTGACAGCAGTAAGTTCAGTCTGGAGGAGATTGTGAAGATTCTGAAGGAAGCTGCGATGAAGAAGTAGATGGGATTGCAGGTAACGAGCCGGAAGGATATTGATTGGTAATTGATTTTACGAAAGAACCCTGTAGCAGGGAGTTCGCAGACGGCTTCGTCGTCGGTAATTTCTAAGATATGACCTGTCTGTAAAAGGCATCCCCTGAAATCGTAAACTCGCATTTTGCTCGAACAGTACGATTTCAGGGGATAATACAGCCAGAACATATCTAAGAAATTGCACGACTTCTGCAGATGTCTGCGAGACTCCCTGCTCAGGGTTCTTTCTGTGAGTTCAAATAATTAAATTAATATGGCTTCCGGCTCTTGAACTTTGGAATTGGAAGGAGTGAGTTTTCCTGTTGTAAGTAAATTCAATAGTTTAAGAGAGCATTCAGACGGAAAGGGAAATTCCTGTTGCTGAATAGTGAATATCTTACGGGCTTCTCTGAACATAAATAGTAGATTGAGTCCATTCCGTAATAGGAATAGATTCTGATTTTTATTCTTTAGGAATGTTGCTCAATATACGCCTTCAAATATTCGTAGATCTGAGTTTCGGTTGGCGGGCAGCCTTCTACGTGGCATCGGAAGTTTCGGGTGCAGTGGCCGACACCGAGTTCGCCTGTCTTTCCACGGTAGCCCTGTCCGATACATATTTTTTCGTGGAGTTTTTCGAAGAGGCCTTCTTGTTTCAGCATATCAAGTGCCGGAATCAGGTAGCCGTAGCAGGCGCTGCAGGATTCTACTTCTTCTACTGCATCTGCCACATCGACTACTTTTCGTCGTTCTGCAATGTGATGTTCTGCTGCTTCTCCAAGGATCTGGATGTCTGCTTTTGAAATATCAGCGCAGCCTACACCAAGTTCTGCTGCCATTTTTACATATGGCACTTCTTCTACTTCATAATGTAACTGTTTGCAGACACAGGCATCAACCAGTACCGGATCCATCGCAGTCCAGATGCGGTTCATCACAACCGGATTGCCTCCGTCTTCAAAATCCAGATCTCCGCAGATGTTATCAATTACGATGAAATCCTGATGGATTCCTGTATTCAGATGTGCAATCGGCTTGTGCAGTCCCATTGCATGGAAATGTCTTTTTTCTGTATTTGGAATCAGACCTTTCATGTTTTTCAGTGCACAGGTGATTTTTGTCTGACAATGTCCTTTCATGACCGGCACATTGATAAGAAAATCGACTTTTTTCACGCTTTCGCAGATTTTCAGTTCCAGTCCGCTGCAGTCTTTCACATAACTCTTATCTTTCTGGGTGTCATAAAATTTTACATCATAATTCTCACAGAGACTGCGATATCCGCAGACTTCAAAGGCATCCGCCGTACGGTCTCCCACCCAGGATCCCTCCAGAATCATCATATTCTGAAATCCGTTTTCTTTCAGATATTCCAGAATCCCGGCTACGATTTCCGGATGTGTGGTGCCGCCCTCGGACGGATCGGACGGCGACACCAGATTCGGTTTGATCCCGACCATTTTATGCCGGTCGCCGATCAGCTCTGCAAGATTACTTGCTGTAAGCAATTCCTTTGTCATCTTTTTGTATTCTGTACCGCTCTTTATAAAAATCTGATTTTTATTCATAAAATGATTCTCCTGTTTTTTTGAACTGGTTTCTTTGCAATTCAATTTCGTCATCAACAATTTTAATTTAGTCATTTTTATATATTTTGACTAAATTGAATCATAAATGACATAATTAAAATTCTTCCATCTTCTCCATAATATGTTCACTGCTTTTTATGGAAATCC
>OLPU01002946.1_pt1 | contig 10740 bp, 7 predicted proteins | sample 1673111 | NCBI WGS metagenome assembly OLPU01 (sample SAMEA3136755, study PRJEB25190) | human gut metagenome | reverse complement strand
TTATATTCCTACAAATTTTTCTTGTAACCATTCTATCATATTGCATCCCAGACATATCTGCACAAAATACCGTGGGTTATTTTCTAACCGCCTATGCCCTTCAGACTGTGATTTTACTGGCTTTTGGGCGAAGCTTTCAAAGAGTGCCGTGGCATATAAATAGTATTTTTATCATTGTTCTTATAACGCCTCTTCCTTTTCCACTATTATAGCTGATCGTACTTGGCCGCACTCCCTTTTGCCTTATCTACCGGATACTTTGCTTCATTCTGCGACATCTTCATATTTATGATTTCATCTGCATCCAGTTCCAGTTTGTCTAACAGATTCTGACTATAAACCAAAACATCCGCCAATTCCTCCTTGACATGTTGCAGATCATATTCTTCATCAGACCACTGAAAACACTCTAATAACTCTGCTGCCTCAATTACGATTGATTTTGCAAGATTTGCCGGCGAATGAAACTGATCCCAGTTTCGATCTTCTGTAAATTTTCTAATTCTGTCTATTGTTTCATACTTCATAATTAAATACTCCTTTATTTTGCTACTTCTAACAATGCTTTCTGACAAAGTGAAATTATTCAGTTCAGCATTTTCAGACACGCTCTAATGTTTCATCAACACTATTTTATACATGCAGATTTTTCTGCATCTCTTCTTTAAATTCTCTTCCTTTAAACAATATCACTGCTACAAGAAACAGGAAACATATTAACGCTCCAAACATACTTACTGTTGGATTTTTCACCACTTTGCATAAGAGTAAGATTCCCGGAAGAATCAATCCGTATCCGGCAGCCATAATTTCGTAAATAAGATACTCTCGCACAGGACATTTCCGCACCTTAGCGATTACAAACATCGCTGTAAGTGTAGATACACTCATGATCGGCAGCACAAAATCTACAGACCAACTGTGCCAACCGGTCAGTGCATCCCATATAAAGCAGATAATAGTACCGATAAAAAGCTGCCACATCGCATTTTTCAGCAGATTATAGCGTTTAAAAAATCCAATCGATGAGGCAATCCACATTGTCACAACGCCTCCGGCTGTGAATAAGGTCCAGCGAATTCTAGGATGGAAATTATACTCCGTAACAAGCATTGCTGCAACAATTGCAATACACAGAAAGCTATAAATTTTATAGACTTTCATTTCCTGTTCGCTTGGCTCATCTGTCTTTGGAAATTCAGGTTTTACTTTTTCAGATGCAATTCCCTGTTCTTTTAACAAGCGATAAAAATTACGTTCAATGTTCACTGTGTCGTATCTGGATGTAAATGCAAATGATAATTTATCCTGAAAAGAACACAAACACAATTCAAACTTAGGAGTGTTTGTGTACACACCAAATCGTTCAATATAAGGCACATAACTATCCGGCATACGGACGGCACTCATGTTAGAAAATATTGCCGTTGTATTTTTCTCAGAAAATTTTGCTCCTGCGTGGATACAGAGATTTTTCAGTTCCAATGGAGCAAGTCTCAGGATCGGATGCAACTCCAGTGCAAGCAGATCGTTGATATGAGCAGACATTTTTTCCTTTGTCAGTTGTTCTTCGAAAAAATCTTTGGTATATCCAAGCACCTCCTCAAAGCTTCTGTCCCGCTTTGAAAAGTCATATCCCGGTTCTATCCAGTTGAAGAAATTCAACATGGATGTGGACGGAAAAAACTTTCGCAGATTTACCGGCACCATCAAAACTATCGGTTTTTTCTCCTGCATCTTTGACATTTCTTCATGGATTGCCTTGAGAAAGACAGCTGTCAGAAAGACCGTCATGGATACCCCCAGTTCTCTGCTTCGCTTTAACACTTCCTTTACGGAAACCACACTTTCATGAACATGGAGATGGTTCCCATCCTTCTTTTTTCTTCGGATCTGGAAGGCTCGTGTTTTCTTTTCCTTCGGCCGTTTCTGATCTTTGGAATAATACTTCAGAAAACTGTCTGATTCCTGGTCCTGGACAGTCATATCTTCCGGCAACATGGAAACCGGCTCAAGCCCCTCTTTCTGATGTGCCAGATACAGATAATTACTCACCAGTTCCTTCAGAAACTCCGTTGCACCGGTACCATCTGTCAGCACATGAAACACTTCAAAATTGATTCGTTTTTTATAATAAGTCACCTCAAAAAGAAGTGTCTTCTTATCTTTTACATAAAGCCTGCTGCAAGGCTCTTTATACTCTTCCTTTACGACCGGATGCAGGTTACATGGCTCCAGATAATGCCAGAATAATCCTTTTCTCAGTACCATAAGAAACATGGGAAATGTCTCCACAGTCTGATCCAGTGCCTCCTGCAAAAGTTCCTTCCGGACTTCTTCTTTTAATTCGCAATAAAACCGGAATACTCTGGTATCCCTTTTGTTACTGGCTGCGGAATACAGCTTTGCCGCATTGTCCAGCCTTCTCCAACGTGCTTTTTTCTGATTCACAATGCTTCTCCCTTCAAAAACGCATTGATATAAGTGAAACTTTCCTGCACATACAGATGCTTGATTCCCAGTGCAAAATAGCCATGTAGTGCACCTTTGATACGATGGATCTGTACATAATTTCCTGCTTCCTTCAAACGTTTTCCGTATGCCTCTCCTTCATCCCGAAGAGGATCAAACTCAGAAGTAAGTATCAGGGTATCCGGCTGATGACTCACATCTTTTGCCAGATAAGGGGCAAAATACGGATTTTGTTTATCCTCTTCATTTTTCGCATACAGGTCAATATAATCCTGCATTTTTCCTGCTGTCAGAAGATAATCCGTTCCATTTTCCTTAACGGAGGGAAATGGAGATTTTTCCGTATAATCATTATAAGTGGCCGGATAGATCAGAATCTGTCTTTTCGGCATGAATTCTCCTCGGTCTCTTGCCATCAAAGACAGTGCTGCGCAAAGATTTCCCCCTGCACTGTCGCCGATCAGAGTAATATTTTCCGGTTTTACATTTAGCACAAATTTCCCTGTATACAGTGCTTTAGCAACCACATAACAGTCCTCCAGACCGGATGGGAATTTATCCTCCGGCGCCAGTCTGTATTCTACCGCTGCCACATACTGTCCTGTTGCATCTGCAAGCCGTGCGCAGATTCTTTCATAATTATCGATACTCTCCGTTACCCAGCCACCACCGTGGACAAACAAAAGCAGCTTTTTATCTCTGCTGTCACTGGTTTTGTCATTACTTTCCTGAAAGCTCTTTTCATTAGGGAAAAAGATACGAACCGGTACTGCATGACTTCCATTATATATTTTTTCGTCTATCTTCTTGTAAAATATCTTCATCGGATCCAGACGCTTCAGGTCTGCCATATGGCGAAATGCATCCACTTCTACACCATCAAAAGATAAGGCTTTTAATATACGTTTTGCTGCCTGATTGATCACTCTTTATTTATCTCCTTTATAATTTCGCATCAGCTACCTGGAATTCTTATAATTTTTACATCTGACGCATTGTTCTTGAACACTTGGTAACTGTGAATATACTGAACTGTTACCAAATCACATATGTATTATACCACCGATTTCCAATTATTAATATTGCTGTTTTATCCTTAATCTTCGTTTTATAACCGTATTATCATCCACTTCTTTTGTTTCCACATACATTCCTGTAGCGAAGTCCTGAATCCGTGTCATAAACAATTCACAATTTAAAATGATAAATCTAATGACTATCCGTGAAAAAAATGGTATATTGTTAACGGTAATATTTTTAAGCACGAAAGGAGCTTTTCCTTGAACACGCAAGTATCATATTTACATAAATTGAGATACTTTTTCTATATCCTAATGGCCGCGATCTTCGGCTGGTTTTTATTCATGGAATTGTTTGGTGCAGATGAGCAGAGTGCAAACCGCACTTCAACAGCCGCACTTTATTCCGGTACCTTTGTATGGGAAAAGGCAGATGGAACTTCCGAAGAAATTAAAGTGCCGGGAAAGTACCGGGTTCCGGCGGGAGAGACTATGGTTCTCACCACAACACTGCCGGATAATTATGATGAGACAGCATTTGCTATTCGTTCTTCTCTCCAGGATGTAAAGTTTTATATAGGAGGAGAACTCAGAGCCGAATACTCCACCAAAGAAACCCGATTGGTTGGGAAGAATTCCGCCAGCAGATTTGTTTTTTGCCCTACTTCCTATAAGGATGCAGGAAAAGAACTTCGTCTGGAACTGACGACTTATACATCAAACTATTCCGGTGTAGTCAATTCCATCTATTGTGGAGATCAGTCAGCCATCTGGCAGATTATCTTCCATCAATATGGACCTTCTACTTTTATCGGTTTCTTTGTTCTTTTTTCCGGAATGACTATTATTTTATTCAGCATGATCCTTGGTTTTCTCTATCATATTGACTTTGATATGGAATACCTTGGCTGGTGCATGACCATGGGTGCTGTCTGGCTGCTGGGAGAATCCAAATTAAGGCAGATTCTCGTTCCTAATGCTTCGGCGCTTGCCTCCTTATGTTTTGTCATGATCATTCTGTGTCCGATTCCTCTTTTGCTTTATGCAGACAGCATACAAAATGGCCGGCACAGACGTATGTATCTGATCGCTGGCGGAATTGTTCTGGCTAATTTTGCAATCAGTTCTGTTTTGTACAGCACAGGTATGAAAGACTACATTGAGATGCTGCCATTGGGCCAGATTATCCTCGCTGCCGTCTTTGTCATGGTATTTGTCCATCTCTTCCAGTATCTGCATAAGAGCAAATACCACACGGATCGGTTACTGCTGGTTGGATTGCTGCTCATCATGGTTTGTGTGACTATTGAATCTGCCTCTGTATATTTCGTCACCTCGGTGTCCGGTATCTTTACCGGTATCGGCATGATCATTCTGTTATTTGTAAATGTATTCCGTACGGTTCGTGGAATCCAGCATATGGAAGATATGCGTCAGCAACAGGAACTGGAAAGGAAGCAAAAGCAGACAGAGGAAATGACCCTGCAAATGATGCGCACCCTGGCTGCAACCATTGAGGGAAAGGATCGAAATAACTGCGGACATTCCATCCGTGTCGCCGAATATGCAGCATTGATCGGTAAACGACTTGGTTTGTCTTCTGAAGAAATAGAAAATCTGAAGGATTGTGCCTACCTGCACGACATCGGCGCCATCGGCATCCCGGATCAGATTTTAAGCAAACCGGGAAGACTCAGCGAAGAGGAATATGCCCTCATCAAACAGCATACCCTCATAGGTGCCCATATTTTAAAAGAGATTACACTGGTTCCTCACCTGGTTGAAGTAACAAAAAGTCATCACGAACGCTATGATGGAACCGGCTATCCGGAAGGTCTTTCCGGAGCAGCTATTCCTCTCTATGCACGAATCGTCGCCGTGGCAGACAGTTTTGATGCCATGCATTCCAGAAGGATCTATCGAAATGCTCTGTCTGAGGATCAGATTCGAAAAGAATTTTCGAAAAGTGCCGGCAAACAGTTTGATCCTCGAATCTCTGCCATTCTTCTGGATTTAATGGACGAAGGACATCTGGAGGATGTTACAGGCAAATACAAAGAAATGGAAAACTCTCTGTATATGGATTCCAATCACACGATCAATAAGTTTATATCCGATGTGTTTACTACCATCAAAAGTCAGGAAGATATCACTAGCTACGATTTTCTTACCGGTCTTCCATTGCGTACTCTTGGCGAAAAACAAATCGCCTGTGCCGTTCAGGATCACAGTGGATGTCTTGCGTTTGTGGATATGGATAACCTGAAGAAAATTAATGATGTGCATGGACACAAGGCTGGTGACCGCGCTCTGATGACTCTGGGCAAACTTCTGGCACGCTTTGCATCAAATGGATATGCCTGTCGCCTTGGTGGTGATGAATTCTTGCTTTTCTTTCCTGACATCACCCATGAGGAAGCTTCGGAACATATAACACAACTGTTCCAACAATTCCATGCGCTCACCAAAGATGATGCGGAGATTCAATACGCCTCCCTGTCTGCAGGCCTGTATATGTGTTCCGGCAATGAACCATTCCCTGACTGCAGTTCAAAAGCCGACAATGCTTTATATTATGCCAAGCAAAATGGAAAAAATCAGTTTTCCTTCTATCAGCCTCAGATCGACCATCTGTCCACCAGTGTATCCGGAGCCGGCAATAATCTGACTCAGATTGCAAAATCTCTTCAGGACAGTGGCAGCTATATGGGTGCTTTGAATCTGGATTACCGTGATTTTGCAAGACAGTATTCCTATATCCATCAACTGGTCATCCGAAACCATTGCAGATGTTACCTGATCATGCTCACCATGGAATCCACCGGTGAAACCTCGCCAAGCATCGAAAAAGCTGAACAAGCTTTATTACAAATGGAAGAAATCATTCGTAAGAGTATTCGAAAAATCGATATCTGCACTCGTTACAGTTCCATGCAATACCTGATTCTTCTGTTCCAGCCTCTGGAATCCGCGATCCCGAATATTATGGATCGGATTTTTATGCAGTATGAATCTCTTGATTGCAGTAAGGAATTTCATCCAATTTATGATTATCAGGCTATGTCCGAGGAAGAACATAAAAAATATTAATTACTGTTTTTCCTCATGAAACCTTATATTTTGATTTTCACAGACAAAAAGGCGACGGATTTTGTACAATCACAAAATCTGCCGCCTTTTCATTTACGTGAGCAATGAGTCAAGTCCGTGCTTGCTCTAGACCTTGGTGCCTGACAGGATATTTGCTACTGAATAGTTACTCCGATCTTACGAATCAGGGTTCCGTTTGCTCCAAGTATGTCACCATCAAATTTCCGTGCAAAAAGGATTTCGCCTTCTCCTTTTACTCTTACATTTTCATTAGACGCATTTAATAATATTTCTATTTTATTTCCTTCTTCGTCGATTTTTACATATTCCACACATCGTCCGTTTTCATAGGTATTTGGAAAATGAAAATGTGGGCTTCTGCAGGTTTTCTCATTCCGTCTTAGCATGATCAAACGATTGATCGTCCCAATCCTCTCCTGGTTCTCATCACTCTCGATTTCGCTCCACGGCATGCACCTTCTGCAATCCGGATCATGAGCGCCCTCCATAGCAATCTCCGTCCCGTAATAAATACATGGACTTCCGGGAAGTGTAAAAAGAATTGCCAGCTGCTGGTAAAAAATATCCAGATTATGAAGCCGGTTTATCAGACGCTCTGTATCATGAGAATCCAGAAGATTGAACAATACATTATTATTTTGCTGCATATACATCGTATAACAACGATTTACCATGTATTCAAATTCTTCTTTTTTCATGGTCTGATCCAGGAAAAAATCATGGATTCCACTTAACAGGGGATAGTTCATTACAGAATCATATTCATCACCCAGCAGCCACTGACTTGCATCATGCCATATTTCTCCAAGCAAATAGATATCTGGTTTCATCTTTTTCAGATGCTCCCTTATCCGTTTTAAAAATCGATGGGATACTTCATTACCCACATCAAACCGGATTCCGTCTATATCATAATCCCGAATCCAGTCTTCGCAGATCTTGCAGAAATATTGAATCACTTCTTCATTATTAGTATTCAGCTTTGGCATCCCATCGGAAAATGCGAAAGAATAAAAACGTCTGTCTCTGGTATCCGCTCTCTTTCCGATCTGCTCCCAGTTTTCAACCATGAACCAATCCGCATAGCGGGAATTCTTTCCATTTTTCAGTACATCCATCCATGGAGCAAATTTTCTTCCACAGTGGTTGAATACGGCATCCACCATGATTCGAATCCCTTTTTCGTGTGCCTCTTTACAGAGTACTTTCATGGTATCTCCATCGCCAAAAGACGGATCAATTTTCGTATAATCGGTTGTATCATATTTGTGGTTTGACTCGGCTTCCATGATAGGATTCAAATAAATACCGGTAATTCCAAGTTTTTCCAGATAGGATAATTTCTGACGAATCCCCTCCAGATTTCCCCCAAATTTTTCCTCATTGGTCACCCTGCCCTGATTTCGCCACGGCAGAATGTCTTCTCCGTTTTTTTCCGGAGTTCCATTACAGAATCGATCCGGAAAGATCTGATACCAGATCGTATCGTTCACCCATGAAGGTGTACGGTTTATATCTACCGGATTCATCCACGGTACAATAAAACACTGCAACATACGACCGTCCATCTTAAGCTGATCTTCCGTCAGAAAACCATCTTCGAAGTAATACCAGACTTCTTTTTCTGTATGAAGTTCAAAATAATATTTGCATCGCTTATACACAGGCAAAAGTGTTGTTGTCCACCAGATTTGGTGGGACAGACGTTTTTTGTATACAATCTCTTCCCTTTTTCCTGTCCACTTCTCATTTCCTCCCAGAATTCCTGCATCGAAGGGATCTCCATAATGAATAAAAATTTTCTTTACATCATATCCGGTCTTGATATTTACTACAAGCTGGTTCTCGTCCAATGCATAACTCATCTGTTCCGATGTCTTATGATATACGCTGGCAAATTCCATCTGATTTTCCTCCAAATTATATTATATAAGAAACTAAATTTATAGATATTTGTTTCGAATTGTTTCGACGCCTTTACTATAATTCTTTTTCCTTTCAACGTCAATCTTTTTTATTATTTCCATACTATTTTGTGTATTCTATACAATTATTTCTTTGTATTTCTATTAATTATTGACAATCATATTTTATAGCAAAACTTTACTAAATTCTTTTCATTGTTCCATTGATTTTTACAATCATATTCTATATAATGATGTTGTGGGCAAACGGTATTTTGACCCCTGTATCATTTTTTACACGGAAGGACATTTCATCATGACCACGATCCAGGATATTGCTGATCAAATGGGAATTTCCAAAAGTGCTGTATCAAAGGCTCTGAATAATGCCCCTGACATCAGCGAAAATTTGCGAAAACAAGTGTTAGAAACTGCCGTAGCACTTGGTTATACAAAGTTACGGCGTTATCGAAATTCTGTCAGAAAAATATGTGTCTTAATAGAAAAAGATAATATACAGTATGAAGAACCTTATCATTTTGCATATGATATCATTATGGGATTCCGGCAGCTGGCGGAGCCACAGGGATTTGATGTTGTGATTGAACCTGTTGATATCCAGATACAACGCAACCAGCCTTATGATGTTTATATGCTGGAACATGATTATGTGGGGTCTTTTGTGATTGGTTTTTCTCTTGCCGATCCATGGCTTAAGGATTTTGAAAACAGTTGTACTCCAACTGTACTTTATGATAACTATATTACAGGCAACCCTTCCACTGCCTATGTGGGTATTGATAATGACGAGGGGATGGAACTGGCGGTATCCCATCTTTTCAGGCATGGGCACCGAAAAATTGCATATCTCAGCAATTCTCTTGGTTCTCAGATTATCCAGATCCGATACTCTGCTTTCTTCCGTTCTATGCGCAAACACGGACTGAAAGCTTCTTATGACAATGCCGGTTGTTCCTGTTTTCTTTCCGAATGTATGGAAAAACATCTTCCAAACTTTTTAAAAAGTGGAATGACTGCCATTATCTGCAGCCAGGACACCATTGCCAGTGCTGCTCTGGTTCAGTGTCAACAGCTTGGATATCGGGTTCCTGAAGATGTCAGTATCGTGGGCTTTGATGATCTGCCAATAGCTGCTTATACATCACCGCCCCTAACCACCATCCGTCAGGATCGAACAGAACTGGGTAAAAGTGGATTTTTTGCATTATACGAGGTAAAGGAGAACGCATATGAAGTACCACATTGAAAAGAACACCGTTCAGGAAACATTGATTATTCCACTTTACGGAAGAAAGAAATGCACAGAAAAATTCCCTCAGCTTTTTAAAGACGAAACGGCTGTACGCTTAATCAAACAAATTGATTATGATTTTTCGGAAGTTGAGAAAAAGGGCGACAGTACGATGCAGGAATTTGGCTTTTTGGAGATTGCTATACGCCAAAACGATTTAGCGTATGAAGTTAAGAAATACTTAAAAAGTCATCCAAACGCCGCAGTTGTAAATCTGGGCTGCGGTTTGGATAACACGGGAAGAAATTGCGATAACGATTCTTGCCGAATTTATAATATAGATTTTCCCGATGTTATAGAAGTCAGAAATTCTCTGTTACCTGCCGGAGAGCGTGAAAAGAATATTGCCGCCGATTTGAAAGATACCTCTTGGTTTAATGAAATTCAAGCCGACGGCGGAGTGATTTTCTTCGCTTCGGGAGTATTTTATTATTTCCTTACAGAAGATGTAAAAGCGTTGTTTTTGGCAATGGCTGAGCATTTTGCACAAGGTCGTATTGTATTTGACACCTGCGGTAAGACAGGTGCCAAGATGATATCAAAGACATGGCTCAAACAAGCAGAAATTAAAGATGTAAACGCATATTTTTCCGTTGGAGATGCTCAAAAGGAAATTGCCCATTGGTCAGACAAATTTGAGGTGTCAAGTAGGGGATATATGCTTGGTTATCAAAGTCTGAATGTGCCGTCGGTCAAAAAAATACATCGCATATTGGCAAAAATCGGCGATAATATGATGAAAATGAAGATTGTTAGAATTGATTTCGAATAATACGGAGGAATGATTTTATGTTTAGACCGATGAGAAGAATAAAACAACAGGTGTCCGATGACGAGTGCAAAAGAGTATGTGAAGCTTGAGTACCGGCTTCCAAATGGGCAAGCGGCTAAGTTTTTGAATGAGGCAAAGACATATCTGGGC
>OLPU01002943.1_pt1 | contig 10753 bp, 6 predicted proteins | sample 1673111 | NCBI WGS metagenome assembly OLPU01 (sample SAMEA3136755, study PRJEB25190) | human gut metagenome | reverse complement strand
GGAGCATTTGTTGATGGTATTAGTGGTTATGTAGATATGAGTGTTTGGTATGACCAAGGTGTTTCTAAATATGATTATGTAGGATGGAAATATTATTATGATCATTGGTATTATGGAAGTAGTAAAAATATTCTACAAATCGGTTGGGAAAATATTAATGGAAAATGGTATTATTTTAATACTAATGGGATTATGGCCACTGGTTGGATCAGTTTAAATGGTGAATGGTATTATTTAACAAGTAATGGTGATATGGTTACTGGTGCACAAACTATAAACAATAAAGAATACTATTTTACTAGTGAAGGTGTAATGGTCAGAGGATGGCATAAGGAAAATGATAAATGGAAATATTATAGTCCTAAGAAAATGTCAATCTATGGAAGAACATTTGTAGAAGGTGAAAAGGTAACAGGATGGTTACCAATAAATGATAAATGGTATTATATAGCTGAAGATGGTTCTATGGTTACTGGTATTTATAAAGTTGGAAATAGAAAATATCTTTTTATGGAAGATGGTTCTATGAAAACTGGATGGTTTAAAGTAGATGATACTTGGTATTATATTTCTTCTGATGGTGAATTAAGAGCACAATGGGTCAAATCATTAAGTAATTGGTATTATGTAAATGATGAAGGATTGATTCTTACAGGAAATCAAGTTATTAATGGAAGACAATATTATTTCAATGAAGATGGTATTATGTACACAGGATGGATGCAAGTAGGAAATCAATGGAAATATTATAGTCAAGGAACATTAAAAATCTATGGAAAAACATTTGTAGATGGTGAAAAGGTAACAGGATGGTTACCATTAGGAAATAGATGGTACTATATAGCAAATGATGATTATATGGTTACTGGATATTATAAAGTAGGAAATAGTACTTATTATTTTGATGAAAATGGATTAATGAAAACAGGATGGTTTAAAATCAATGGTGAAGATTATTATGCAGCTTCATCTGGAGCTATTCAAGCACAATGGGTCAAATCATTAAGTAATTGGTATTATGTAGATGTTGATGGAAAAATGGTTACTGGTTATCAAACAATTAATGGTGCGAAGTATTATTTTGCAAGTAGTGGATTAATGCAAAAAGATTGGTTTAAGATCAATGGTGAAGACTATTATGCAGCTTCATCAGGAACTATCCAAGCACAATGGGTCAAATCAGGAAGAAACTGGTATTATGTAGATACTGATGGAAAGATGGTTACTGGAGATTATATAATTAATGGAACGGTCAATCGTTTTGATAACCAAGGTCTTTGGATGAATTAAATAAATTAAAAACCGATCTTACTCATTGTTTTGAGTAAAAATCGGTTTTTGTTTGGAAGGGAATATATATGAAAGAGAAAACGAAAAGAAATTCGTCTATTGAATTATTAAGAATTATTTCAATGATTGGTGTCGTTATTTTACATTATAATAATGCAAGTATGGGTGGTGCATTAGGAATGGTTTTAGATGGCAGTCCTAATCAATATTATTTATATTTAATAGAAAGTTTATTTGTTTGTGCAGTTAATGTTTTTGTAATGATTTCAGCGTATTTTCTAGCTTGTAATCAAAATAGAAAATTAATTAAGATACTAGAATTATTTGTACAAGTTATCGTATTTAATTTAGTTTTTTATGTTTTTGGAGTATTAAGAGGTCATAAAGTATTTACAGTAAGTTCATTGATTAGTAGTTTATTACCCACTAATTACTTTTTAATACTTTATTCTGTATTATATATTATTAGTCCATATCTTAATTTAATTATTAAACAACTTAATAAAGAACAATTTAAACGCTTATTAATTATACTCATGCTTATTTTTTCAGTTTGGACAATTGTTATAGATGTTGCTGAAAATATAACAGGAAATACATATTTAGGATTAAGTACTATTGGAATGTATGGAAGTCAATATGGTTATACAATTATTAACTTTGTTTTGGTATATTTTGTAGGAGCATATCTTCGTGTAAATAAAATAACATTATCTAAGAAAAAAGCAGGTATGTGGATTATAAGATGTTTAGCATTTTTATATGCTTTTTCAATGATGGAACATGTTTTACATTTACAATATACAGCAACATGGTATTATAATAATCCAATTATTATCTTAATGTCTGCTTATATTCTTTTATTCTTTATGGATATTCATTTTGAAAGTAAAATAATCAATGAATTAGCTAAAGCTGCTTTTACATGTTTTTTATTTCTTGAATTCTTATTAAGACATATTAGAATTGAACAATTTGTTAATAGAGGTATTTTGATTTTAATTGTACATCAATTAGGATCAGCATTAATTATTTATCTTATTTCATACATTGTTTATAAAATATATCATTTATGTTCACATTGGTTCTTTAAACTTATTGAACCTTACATTAATAAAATCAATATTTCAGTTGAAAAGGGGTAACACAGTTACCTCTTTTGCTTTTTAGAATGAAAAAATGTCGTTTGGTTTTAGATAAGAAGTATTGCATTCAGTTATGATATAATAAGTCTATGAAATATTTATGGGGAGGATAAAACATGAGTAGGAATTTTAAAAAGATTGCTGTAGCATCAGCTCTTGTTGCAGCAACAACATTACCAACTACGATGGTTAGTGCATTAGAAACAAATGTGAAAAATGATTCTAATACACCTGTCACTTTAAGTAGTGAAAGACGTGGCTGGTATGAAGAGTATGGATACAAATATTATTATGATGATAATGGTGAATTACTTAAAGGGCTTCAAGAAATTGATGGGAATACGTATTATTTTTATAGCTATGATGGTCATATGGCATATTCTTCTTGGAGTGATTATGATACTATAAATGATAGTGGAATGATTGTTAAAGTTAATAGAGATGGATATGTAAAAGGACATGCTAAAATCGAAGCAAATAAATGGATACAAATTAATAAGGATTGGTATTATTTTGATGATAATTTGTATCCATATCAAGGAGTACGTACAGTTGATGGTGTAAAATATTATTTTGAATATAATGGAAGACTAGCAACAACAACTTACAAGGGAATTAAAACAACAACATATAATTATCAGCTTATTGCTTATGATCAAGATGGTGTTGTTACGGAACAAACAGATATTGTAGGAAATAAATGGATCAAATTTAATAATGATTGGTATTATTTTGATAAAAATTTAAATCCATATACTGGTGTACATACAATAGATGGTGTTAGATATTATTTTTTATGGGATGGAAAATTACCTTCATATGATTCTGTTATGGTAAATACTACAAAAGAAAATAATTATTTAATCTCTTATAATGGAAAAGGACTAGTTGTAGAGTATGTAAAAATTGAAGGGGATAAATGGATCAAGTTTAATGATAATTGGTATTATTATGATAAAGATTTAAATCCATATCAAGGAATTTATACGATAGGCGGTGTTAAGTATTACTTTGATTATAATGGTCGATTAGCAACTAATACTTATGATAGAAATACTACTTATATATCTGGCAATGTATTGTATGCGTATAATAAGGATGGAATAGTTGTAGCTGAAATGAACATTGTAGGAAATCAATGGATTGATTTCAATGATGAATGGTATTATTTTGATTCTAATTTAAATCCTTATAATGGTGTTCATAAAATTGGTGATAAAACATATTTCTTCTGGAGTGATGGACGATTAGCGATAACGGATACAGAAGGATTCCTTTCTTCTATAAAATCAGATAATAAATTGGTTTTATATAATAATAAAGGTGAAGTAGTAGAGTGTGTTGATATTGTAGGAAATCAATGGATTGAATTTAATGGTGGAAAATATTATTTTGATAGCAATTTAAATCCATATCAAGGAATTCAAACAATAGATGGTGTAGAATATTTTTTCACTTATGAAGGACAATTAGCTGAATATATGGATGGATCAGAAGCTTCAAAAGATACTTTAGTTTATGTCAAAGATGGAAAAGTTATTGCAAAAACAAAGATTGAAGATGAAAAATTAACTTATTTAAATGGAAAATATTATTACTATTATCCTAGTGATTATGGTGATTATTATTATGCATACTATGGAGTTCATGAAATAGATGGTAAAAAATTATTCTTTAAGAATGGTGAATTACAAACAAGTGATAGTGATGAAATATTAACTGAATCTACGGGTGATTATATCTATGCTTATAATAATAAAGGTGAAGTAGTTGCGACTGTAAAAAAAGCAGCAGGATGGATACAAGTTGCGGATGAATGGTATTATTTTGATGAAAATTTAGATGAACCTTATGAAATTCATAGAATCAACGGTGTAGACTATTATTTTGAAAGTGGAAAACTAATTAAATCTAAAGAAGGTATCAGTGTTACAACAGCATGGGATAAAGATACATCATATATTATTGCTTATAACGATCAAGGAATTATAGTTGAAAAAGTAAAAATATCTGAAAATCAATGGGTAAAATTTAGAAACAAATGGTATTATTTTGATGAATATGGTGATCCAGCAGATGGTATTACAACTATCAAAGGTGTTAAATATGTATTCGTAGACGGTGAATTATTAACAGCAACTGGAAATAATATTGATGTTGCTTGTGTTTATAGTAATGCAAATTATCATGTATTAGTTGCTTATGATAAAAATGGTATCGTTAAAGAAACGACAGTAATAACACCAAGAAAACTTACAGAATTTAGAGGTAATAAATATTTATATGATAGATATTATGAACCATGTACAGGATGGCAAGAAGTAGATGGAACTAAATATCATTTTGATGCTGATGGTAAGATGACAGCTGGATGGTTAGAAGAAAATGATTCTTGGTATTATCTAGATAAAGATGGTCAAAAAACAACTGGTTGGTTAACATTAAGTGGTAAAAAATATTACTTTGATCAAGAAGGAAAAATGGTTACAGGAACTGTAAACATTGATGGAAAAGATTATACATTTAATGAAAGTGGTGAATTAACTGTAGAAACTCCTGAAGTAAAATCTGGATGGGTACAATCAGGTAATAAATGGTATTACTATGACAATAACCAAAAAGTAACAGGATATCAAACAATCGAAGGAAAGAAATATTACTTCGATGCTAACGGAGTAATGCAAACAGGATGGTTCAAGATCAATGGAGCAGATTACTATGCAACATCTAGTGGAGCTATCAATGCACAATGGGTAGGATCAGGAAATACTTGGTACTATGTAGATGCAGATGGAAAAATGGTAACAGGATTCCAAACAATTGCAGGAGCTAAATACTACTTTGCAGAAAGCGGATTAATGCAAACAGGATGGTTCAAAATCAATGGTGATGATTACTATGCTGCATCTAGTGGAGCAATTCAAGCTCAATGGGTAAAATCAGGAAATAACTGGTATTATGTAGACGCTAATGGAAAGATGGTTACAGGTGATTATGTTATTGATGAAAAAGTAAATCGTTTTGATACTAATGGTGTCTGGCTTGGATAATTTAATTCATTACAATTTAGTAGAAAGCAGCTCAGAAATATTTATTATATTATTTTTGAGCTGTTATATTTATAATTCAAGATATGAATGATTTATTGTTGTAAAGGTTAATTTAATATATACTTATTATGTATATATTTAATAGAAAGGAAATTTTTATACAAAAAGATTTGTGTAAAAAAGTAGTAGAAATTTAAATGGTAGAAACAAGTGTTATTATGGCAACTTATAAAGAAAGCATAGAATGTTTAAAACAGTCCATAGAATCAATTATTAATCAAACATATAATGATTTTGAATTTATTATTATTTTAGATAATCCAGATAATAAAGAACATATAGCATTTATAAATGATTATGTATGTAAGGATGAACGTATTAAATTCTATATAAATGATAAAAATATGGGGCTAACAAATACTTTAAATAGAGGACTTGAACTTGCTGAAGGAAAATATATTTGTAGAATGGATGCAGATGATATTTCTGAATTATATAGAATGGAACATCAAAAGAAGTATTTGGAAGAAAATGATTTTGATTTAATAGGTGGAATTTCACAAATGATTGATGAGGATGGAAATACTATTTATTCAATAAAAAAAGTTCCAACTAATTTTAAAAAGATAAAAAAATGTATTAAATATAATCAAGTTATTTCTCATCCAACATGGTTTGGTAAAAAAGAAGTATTTGATAAGTTAAATGGCTATAGAAATATGCCACTTTGTGAAGACTATGACTTTACATTAAGAGCAATACTTCAAGGATTTAAAATTTCTAATGTGAATGAATGTGTTTTAAAATATAGAATGACAAAGGATAGTATATCAAGATCAAATTTATTTGAACAATATTTATTTGCTAGATACATTACTAGACAATATAGTGAAGGAAAAGTAAGTGAAGTAGAAGAAGCTAAGGCGTATGTAAAGAAGAATTTAAGTGATAAAAATGCAAAGCATTATTTAAAAGGAAATGAGAGATTTAATAATGCATTAAATAACTTAGAAGAGAAACAATATATTCAATTTATAGCAAATGGTATTGCATTACTTTTTACTTCTAAATATTATCTTGATAAAATATTTAGATTTGTAATGGTTTATTTAAACTCATAATATATTAGCAGAATATTGATTAAAAAATGGGTAGTAATACAAAAAAGTATTACTACTTTTTTGTATTTGAGTAGATAAAAGGGTTGTTTGGTTTGAAAATATATAAACGAATATTTATGTGTAATATACTGTAGATAGGGAGGAAAGAACATAAGAAAAGTATTTTTAAAAGTAATGTGTATTACTATGTTATCTCTAGTTATGTCAATAACTATGTTATCATCAGTAAGCGCAAAAGAAGCGAGTATTGAATATCAGGGAGTATGGACTGATTATGCAGCTAAGGAATATGCTGCTGGTGATGGAACAAAGGAATCTCCATATTTAATTAAAGATGCTTCTGAATTAGCTTTATTAGCAAAAAATGTTAATGAAAAGGAAGAAAAAGATAAATATTATGAATTAATTTCTGATATTGATTTATCTGGACATTTTTGAAATCCAATTGGGGATGTAAAAAGAAAGCTAAATGTTTTTTATGGTGGAAATTATTTCTATGGCGTATTTGAAGGAAATAATCATACCATTAAAAATCTAAACATTATACAGAATAATCCTAATGATGATAATTACTATTATGGATTATTTGCGTGGAATTCTGGAACAATTCAGAATTTAAATATAATAAACGCTAATATTGATTGTGATAGAGTTTCATATATTGGTGGAATTGCTTGTGTAAATGAAGGAAATATTAATCATGTTCGTTTGATGGCTCTGTTAGTGTAAGTAATGATGTAGGAGATATTGCTGGAATAGTAGGAAGACAAGTGAATGGCGGAACAGTAAATCATTGCAAAAATAAAGCACAGATAAAGGCAACAACTCAAGATTGTGATTATCTTGGAGGTATTGTAGGATTTAATGAAGACGGATATATTAAAGACTGTGTAAATGAAGGAGAGATTATTGGAAATAATCAAATTGGAGGAATTGCCGGAGAAAATGATGGATTTGATGGACATGGCTATATAGAACGATGTATAAATTTAGGTAACATTAAGGGAAACGAGATTGTTGGAGGAATTACTGGAGAAAATCATAGAACAGCATCTATAATAAATTGTGAAAATATAGGACATATAACAGGAAATGAGTATGCTGGAGGAATTTCAGGTGCTGCTGGCGTATTAGAAAAAGACAAAAAAGAAATAAGATATTGTATTAATATAGGAAAAATAGAATGTGATTCATATGGAAATGCAATTGTAGGAGCACTATATGCAGCATCTAGTGGTGTAATTACAGCTCAATGGGTAAAATCAGGAAATAACTGGTATTATGTAGACGTTGAAGGTAAGATGGTCACAGGAGATTATGAAATTAATGGAGTAGTTAATCATTTTAATGCTAATGGTGTTTGGATCAATTAAAAATTTAACCAGAAGACAGAGAATATCTGCTTCTGGTTTTCTATTTTTTATAGATTATAACTAGTTTATTTTTTTGTATTTGTTATAATGTCAATTGTAAGACAAGAGGGGGATTGTATGAAAAAAGGTAAATTATTAAATATTGCTTTATCAATAGCGTTTATTAATATTTTATTTGTATGTTTTTCGATTATAAATGTTAATGCGGAAGAAGATACAGATACATTAAATACAAATGATGGGTCGACTGTAATGGAATCTGGTTGGACGAATAAAGAGAATCAATGGTATTATTATGATCATGGTGAAAAGAAAACAGGATGGTTACATACGGATTATTGGTACTATTTAGATCAAGATGGAAAAATGGTGACAGGGTTAGCTTCTGTAGGAAATCAACAATATTACTTTAATCAATCAGGGGCCATGCAAACAGGATGGATCCAAGCAGATGGAACATACTATTATGCAAATAATAGTGGATATATTCAAAAAGGTTGGTTGCATAAAGGGCCTTGGTATTATTTAGACCAAGATGGAAAAATGGTCAGAGGGTTAGCTTCTGTAGGAAATCAACAATATTATTTTGACCAATCAGGAGCTATGCAAACAGGATGGATCCAAGCAGATGGAACATATTACTATGCAAATAATAGTGGCTATATTCAAACAGGATGGTTGCATAATGGATCATGGTATTATTTGGACCAAGGTGGAAAAATGGTTGTAGGTGATTATTATATCAATGATCAATATTACTATTTTAATTCTAATGGAGATTTGCAATTAGGTTGGTATTATAGAGATAATCAATATTATTATCTTGATTCTAATGCGGTTCTTGTTAAAGGATGGAATAAGATCACTAATAAATGGTATTATTTTAATGATCAAGGAATTATGCAAACGGGTTGGCAATTGATTAATAATCAATGGTTCTATTTAAATGCTTCTGGTGATATGCAAACAGGATGGTTAAAATCAGGTAATAAATGGTATTATTTAAATAAGAGTGGTGTCATGGTTACTGGTTGGGCACAAATTGGATGGAAATGGTATTATTTTAATGAAGATGGTGCAGCTGTTAAAGATGATGTAGTTATTGATGGTAAAACATATACATTTAGAGATGATTATTCATGGATTTCAAATTGTACGAGAAAAGAGTTTGTAGAAAGAGCTAAAAGATATTTGGGATGTAATGAAAAAGATGGATCATTTAAGAAAATTATTGATTCTTATAATAAACTAGATCCATTACCTAGAGGTTATAAAGTAAAATATACAGATTCTTGGTGTATGACTTTTGTTTCAGCTATAGTGAGAGAATGTAATTTACTTGACATTATCCCAGTTGAATGTTCATGTGGTAAAGCAGTTGAAAAAGCTCAAGCAATGGGAATTTGGCAAGAAAATGATGCTTATGTTCCTCAAATTGGTGATATTATTATGTATGATTGGGATGATAATGGAAATGGTGATAATACAGGATGGCCTGATCATGTAGGTATTGTTGCTGAAGTGAATGGAAATACTTTTAAAGTTATTGAAGGAAATAAAAATGATGCTGTTGAATATAGAACAATGACTGTAAATGGTAAATTTATAAGAGGATATATTACACCTAAGTTTTTATCATAGAAGAAGTAGAAATACTTCTTTTTTTCTTTACTTATAGAAAACATATGCTATAATGTTCATATAAATTAATAGGGAGAAAAAAATGAACACTTTTACATATTTAGACTTTGAACTTATAAAACTGCTTTATAAAGAAAATAATCTTTCACAAAGAATGATTTCTAAAAGATTAAATTGTTCTTTAGGTAAAGTAAATGAAACACTAAAAAAACTTAAAGAATTAAATTATCTTAATGAGGATAATTCACTCACAAATTTAGGAATGAATTTAATAAAGAAAGATAAGTCTGCTATTATTTTAGCTGCAGGACAAGGAATTCGAATGATTCCTATTAATAACAATGTTCCTAAAGCCATGCTTGAAATAAATGGAGAAATACTTATTGAACGTATTATTAGACAGCTATTAGAAGCCAATATTCATGATATAACAATAGTTGTTGGTTTTATGAAAGAAGAATTTGATTATCTTATTGATCAATATCATGTAAAGTTAGTTGTTAATAGAGAATATCAAGAAAAGAACAACTTACATAGTTTAAATATTGTAAAAGATAAAATAAATAATACTTATATTATTCCTGGTGATCTTTATTTCTATGAAAATCCGTTTTTAGATAATGAAATTCAATCATGGTATATGCTTGAAAATAGAATAAGTAAACATAGTAATGTTACATGTAATACTAAAAATGAAATTATTAAAACAAAAAAAGATGGTTTAAAACTGATTGGTTTATCATTTATAAATAATCAAGATGCTTCATATTTAAAAGAACATTTAGAACATTTAGATGATGGAATGCATGATTCATTGTTTTGGGAAGAAGCCTTGTATCAAAAAAATAAGATGTTTATTTATGGGAAAATCGTTGATACAAATTATGTTGATGAAATCAATACTTATGAAGAATTAAGAAATGTAGATGATCATTCAACACACTTAAATAATGAGACATTATCTTTAATTGCTGATGTTTTTAAAATCAATGTTGAACAAATAAAAAATATTAAAAGTTTAAAAAAAGGAATGACTAATCGTTCATTTTTATTTGAAATCAATCAAGATAAATATATTATGAGAATTCCTGGGGAAGGAACAGATCAACTTATTAATCGAAAAGAAGAATATG
>OLPU01002938.1_pt1 | contig 10768 bp, 7 predicted proteins | sample 1673111 | NCBI WGS metagenome assembly OLPU01 (sample SAMEA3136755, study PRJEB25190) | human gut metagenome | reverse complement strand
GATGTGAGTCTTATCTATATTTTTATCTTAATCTTATATTTTCGTTATTGTATAATGATTGATTATTTTTCGTATAATTCTTTCATTAAAACACCTGGTGTCTCTTGCTATTCGTCTTATTAAATCTTCTCCCCATAAAGGATATTTTTGAATATAATATAATCGTCTAACCCAAGATGGATGGGAGAAGTCTTCAATATCATAGTTATTGAAAGAACCCACAAAATTCATTGCTTTCACAGTCTTTTGTGTATCTCCATTAAAAACTTTAATGGAAGAACCATAATCAGCGTGCATTTCATTAACCCATGCAATAAATTTACAGCAATGCGGGTATTTTAATGGAAAAATATCTATTTCTTTATGTGTTAACTCATGTCCTAATGTATATATAAATCCCATTTCCGCTTCTATACAATTTTTTAAAATCAATTGAAATGCCCATTCTGATGAAAATATAACTACTTTCTTTTTACTTCGGGTTATATGTGCATTCAGATGCGGATTATCGGGATAATCAGGCGCAAATTTAATAATTATGTCTTTTTCTCTATAAAAATTTTTGAGTTTTTCTAGCCTGTCACTAATATCAATTTTTGGAATATCACCTAGAATTTTTTGCCGTTCTTCTATATAGTCAACACATTTTTTTCTCATCATACATCCCTTTTTTATTTTAATCCCCAGCCGGTATTAACGGAGGCTGAATGCCGGTGTTTCCTCCCGGCGATGCTTATACTGCAGCTATGTTAACTCTACATTATAAGAAAAATTTTACTTGTTAAAAATACGTACTAAAAATTAGAACTGTAGCTAAAACTATAGCAAGCCCTTTCCTTATTCCATGACTCCGAGGATAAATTGGGACAAAGTAATAAAGATTGCGTATTTCCACTCTGGCAATCAAAAATAAGTCTACCAATAAGATAATTCCTAGTGTTACTTTAACAGGATACATCATAAATAATACAACTCCTTTCTGCTACGAACAATTTGTATATTGTTAATATGGAAAAGTATTAAAGGAGTTTATCTTCATTATATATTTTAAATGATTATAAGTAAAGAAATTCTTTAAAAAAAGACCCACATCCGAAGATGCAAGTCTTATCTATTTTTATCGTTCCGGCTCATCCCATGATTGTTGTGGATGCTGCAGATTGTAGATCTGCTGTTTTAACTGTTCATTTTCTCGTTGATACTGGGTCAATTCTTTCTGACACTCGTATAATCTGCTTCTGGTGTCTGCCAGATTTTGTTCTGATATTGCTAAGTTTTGCGACAGAACCTGAACTTGAACCTTATTCTCCCCATTTTTCTGAACTAATGCATCAATGCCAGCCTTTATTGCTGTAGCATCGATCCCCTGTTTTTCCACATCCTTCCGCAAACCTTCCATCCGGATTGACTCATCATGAAGATGGTCGAGCCTTGTTCGTGCCGCCGAAAGCTGTTTTTCCAGAGAAGCATGTTCAGCTTGTATTTGATTCGTAAGAATAGTATGCTCACTCGTTATTTGCTTTCCAATACCAGCATGTTCATTATTTATCTGTTCTTTCAGAGCATCATGTTCCCCTTTTTCAGATATTCTATCCTTAATTATACTTCCTAATATAGCAGCTACACTTACACCTGCTCCTATGAGTGCTGCAATAACCTGTTTATCCATACCAAATAGCATTCCTCCTGAAAAATTTTCTAAGAACAATAATACCACGCAGTAAACAAATGTGTAAACACCTAATGATAGTAAAACCCAAGACATAGATTTTCTCCTTTCTTCTATCAGTAATGGCAGAAATCTTTTCTATTAATATGGAAAAGGACGGTTTGTAACCGCCCTTTTCATTTAAAAAAATCGCTAATTACAAGGTTTCATATATCTTTCAGCAATGTCTAATACTTGTTGTCTCGAATTCCAATTTTGGTAATGAATCAGATTACTAAAATAATATGAGTCTACATTAATAGAAAATCGGTCCACAGGAATATATAAAAGAGTATCTGTTACTAATTCATCCGGACGTATAATCGAAAAGTCTAACCACTCATTAAGGTTATCATTTTTATCCACTACATATCTATAATTTGTAGCTGTGAGCAGACTGCCGTTATTATTTTCTACATAAACGTGCCCTTTAATCTTGCTATCTTTTAAAATAAATCCACATTGAAGAAGATGTTTGTATATTGCGGTATTTTTTCTTATTATCATGTGATACAATGGAAATCCACTGAAACTATAGATTAAATACCATGGAATGTTGTATAGAGTAGCATCAATATAATTATAGGCTCTTTTGAGACATAGTTTTCTGCAAGAGTTTCTGCCATAGCAAGCGTAATATAAATCCCCGTTTCCTTTTGCAGCAAGTAAATTACTTTATCATAATGCTCTTTCGCAATCTTATACAATTCCTGTCTCTGTGGTTCTTCTGTTTCATCAACATATTCTTTTATATAATTTGCTCGTTTATTGTGATAAGGACACTTCTGAAACTTATATTCGTCATACTGCACAACATTAGGAATATTGACTCCTTTTGCATGTCTTGCATGGGGAGCGACATTAATCTTCTTATAAACACCAAGAATAGCAACGGGATTGTTGCATCTTGGACATAACGCTAAGTGTTTTGCCTCACCATGAACTATCTGTATATAACCCGGATTATTTCCGACCCGTTCTTCATATTTTGTTTTAAAATTCCAATCTGAAAAGGATAAAACAGGCTCATAATTCGTGGTAAATTTAATTTCTTTCATGATATTCCTCCTCGTTTGGTACGACTTTATCTTTCATAGTCTACCATAAGAATATCATTTCCGTAAAGTGTTGCCATCTGCAACCACCATTTATCACTGATCTTAGGAAATTCCCCCATCTTTTCAAGCAATCTCAAACATATTAGTAGTTCTTTAGAACCGACTAAGAAAACATTATTACCTTGTTGCATCTGAAAATAATATTGATCTCTTTCTGGAACGAATCCACCTTTTAATTTAAAAGTTTCATCATCTTGTATTGCCGTTCCTGTCAGCATAGCTATTTTATCTTTTTCTGGATAATTTTCCATATTACAACCTCCTATTCTTGTTCCAATTCACAGTTGTTGTTTTAATCCCCAGCCAGTATCTAGCGAAGGCTGATTACCGAGCAAAACCCGGTGGTGCTTACTTCTTGTTAGTAGGGGATACCATAGATTTTCTCCTTTCTTCTATCAGTAATGGCTGAAATCTTTTCTATTAATATGGAAAAGGACGGTTATGAACCGTCCTTTCCATCGCTCTTATTTTACTGGTTTCTTTCTCTTTTTCATCTGGTAGACACCGACTCCGATAAACAATGCCATCGCTAAAATAATTGGAACAAATGTCTTCCAGTTATCAAAGGCACCTGTCATCGGTACGTTTGGGATTGCTTCGTTATCGACATCATATGTAACATCATAGAAGTAATATAACCCGTTTGTCTTATCATATTTCGCTTTTGTAGTGTCTGCCCGTTTATCTGCTGCCTCTTTTTGTGTAAGTGCGACAGGGAGAGTTACTTTGATCGGATCTTTTAACAGGCTGTGTCCATTGACTGTCTTTGTTTCTGTAATCTGATAATCTCCCGGGTCAAGGTCACTAAAAGTGATCTCTCCGTTAGCATCGGTTTCTTTTGTTGCAGTCAGTTCTGTACTTTTGTCAGCAAGGATCTTCTCAATCTTAAAGGTTACTCCCTTTAATTTATCTTTTTTGTTGTTACCATATTTGATGATCTTTACGCTGGCAGGGTTAGTCCGGTTCTCAAAAGTTCCGGTAAATTCCTTATGGCTATAGTCTACAGTAAAGGAAACATACGGTGTGCCGTCTTTTTCTGTTCCGGATACTGCCCCGGAAAGCCCGGAAATCTTATCAAACTGATACCGGCTTTCTGAACCGGATTCTGTGATCTTATAATCACCCCAGTCAAGATCCTCGAATACTGTAGAAAGTTTAAGGTATTCTTTATTGCCTACTGTTACGATCTTGTCTTTTACGGTTGACATATCTTTTGTGAATTTTACTGTCTTTTTATCGATATATTCTTTGTTGTGGATCGTAGTTCCTTTTAAAGTAAAGGTAAAATCTATATTTCCATGGCGGAAATCTAAAGAATGTACCGGGATCAGTTTGGATACTGTCACAGAACCTTTTGGTACATCAAAGTGGTTCACCAGAGTCGTCTCTGTGTATTCTAATGCTGTGCCTTCTTCTTTTGTTATTGTCACATCGGATGTCAATCTGTAATCTGGAACTGTTTCTTCTGACCAGCTATATGTGATCTTATTCTTGCCATTATACTTTGATAGGTTCACTGCTTTTACTGACCAGTTATTTTCTTTTGACAAAACAACATTTCCATCATTGATGTTCATCTGTTTTGTTTTTCCATTTTCCGTATACTCTAATGTTAACTTGTTGATCTGTGTCCCATTAGCAAGCAGATGTACTGTCACAGATTCTGGACGGTGTTTGTAAAGATTATTTTCATCATCCCATGATTTGCTGACCTGGGCGCTTGTGGCTTTTGCATACGTGTTTGTGATATCGGTATGGATGTAGGTATATTGTCCATTACTGCTCGTAGTATTCTTTGTATCCGTCAACTCGTAATCTTTTGGCAAAGCCGAAGTATCCTCTTCCCAAGTATACACATATTCCTGATCGGTATCATCGTATTTAGGTAACGCTTTATCTTCTGGGACTGTATAGGTCCAATTATTACTTTTATTAAGTATAAACGTGTAATTTTTTAAAACATTTCCATTTTGTAAAAGATTTACAACAATTTTATCCGGTCTTTTCTGAAATACATTATCATTATCATCCCAGTATTTTGTTACAGATGGGATAACAAGGTCAGGACTTATATCTGTCCAGTTATAAAATGTTACGCAGTTTGCATCTCCATTTTTATAAAAGCCCATATCATATTCCCTTGTATCTGCTTTCCAGCTTACACCATTTGGTATTACTTCCGTATAATAATATTTACTCAGATCAATATTACTGTCAAATGCATACATCCAGCTCTGTTCAGCTGTCAGTTTGATCGTTTTATACAGGTTTTTCTTTTCCTTGTCTGTGTACATATTTATGGTCAGGGAAGCTGGACGGTCTTTTTCTTCTACATACCCTTTGTTATCTCTTTCTCCCCAGTCTTTGCGGATCGTTGGTGCCTTTACATCCGTAAAAGTAAAAGCAAAAGTATGGGTATTTTCTGAGAAATCATAAGCAGAACTAAGTGTATCTGGATTGATCTCTTTTAATTTATTTAATATGGTGTCTTTATCACTGTTAAGATAATCAAGGTTTGGGATATATGCTGTATTCTGTTTTGCGGTTGGATACAGGGCATAACCGGTTGGCGGCACTTCCTCTACCACTTTATATAGATATTTTGCATTCTTATCTACTGCATAATATCCTATCGGCAGCTTGTCTGTACCACTACGTCCACCATCATCTTCATCCTTGCCGACACTGGTGATCATCTTGATAAGTTCACCTTCTTTAATGATGGTGTCTCCATCATAGTTTTTCAAGTCTGTTGCAGCATAAACACCAAACTGAGCTTTTGGCAGACCAGATAATTCCGCATCTGCTGCATCTTTTTTATCTGCATCTATTTTTAAGATTGACAGAGAGATTGATTTCTGTGTATCTTCCACATCCGTCTCTACTACTGGATGTTCATCTACAGTAGGTTCCAATTTTAAGGTCGCCGGGTCTACAACATCTACCGTCACTTCCAACTCACCTTTGTTTGTGTACTGATAATAATCAGAATCCGGATTTAACGTGATCGTTATCTTTAATGGACCGGAACGGTTGGATTGCCCTTTAAAGTATGGATATTCTGGTGTGATCGATGCAATATCATCTTCTTTAAGATCAATGCTTTCCGCTTGTCCGTCACTGTAACATAAGGCATAGTTAAAGCTGTCTACAGTAAACTTCCTTGCTTCCAGGGTATCTGGGTCATCTGTATCCGGGTCGGCATAAAGGTATTTTGCCTGTTTCGGTGTGACATAGATACCTGTCGGCGTAGATTCTATCTGCGGGATCTTTTGATCAGTGTCACCGGTATATACCTTTTTTAACAGTCCCGAGTTGGCAAACATCTCGCTGGTCACGTTCAGCCGTCCAGTCGTCCAGTTGGAAAGGTCAAGCTCTTTTAAGGCTGTATCATAAGCAAACATACTGTCGGCATAGATCATGTTCGATGTATCAACATTAAAGAAAATGGCATCTGTCAGATACTGGCATTTATAAAACATCTTTGAGGATATCTTATTAAATTTGATCTCCTGTCCGTTTCTCTGTGTGGATACATAAAAAGTATCAGCGTTTTCTGGGTCTTCCCATAAAACAACGGTACTGTTTGCATCAGCGGTCGTTGGATTGTCTTTTGTTCCAACCCTGTCAGCGGATACATCGTATACATACTCTGCATCTGCCGGGGCTTTTTCGTATGTAAAGATCACTTTTTCCGCATTGATGATGTATGGGTTTAACTGTTCCCCTGTACAAAGGAAGTAATCACCATGGCTCGCTTCTTCGGTAAAGTCTGTGTCCTCTGGCTGCCAGTCCCCTATATCAAGATCTTTTGGTCCTTTTTCCCATGTCAGGTTGATCTCATGGATCTCTGTATCAAGGTCAAACCCTTCTGGTGCTTTTGTTTCTTTAATATAATATTTGCCCATAAAGAAGTCGTTTGTGTAATCTACTTTATTATTGATAAAAGTCGCGATTCCATCTTTATCTGTTGTCGCATCCATGATCTTTTCATCTTTATGCCAGATAAGTACTCCTTTATCATCCTTAATATCTTCTCCGGCATATAAAGTATATACTGCCCCTTCAATACCAGAGGTCTTCGTCTCGAAACCGGTCGTTGTGTTGACGAAATCAGATAAAACTTCTCCACTCTTGTTGATCCGGATCTTTCCAAAGATAGGTGAATCACGGAAAACAAGTATCGAACTGTCGGCATTATTTTTATTTTCCCGGTAAACAAGGTCGCCATTTGCATCTTTGGCTACATGATCCTCATCGATCACGATCTCTTTTTCCTGGCACTTAAATTTTTCATCTGTAGAATCGATACCTGTATCATATTCACTAGGAAGATATCCTTCTGGTGCTTCCGTTTCCCGGATAATGTATGTGCCGTATGTAAGCCCTGTCACTGTAGTCTGTCCTAAAACAGAACCGTCTGTCCCATCGCCAGTATAATATTTTCCGATCTCTTTTAACTCATCCCCTTCTTTTTTATATAAGGTGAATCCTGCATTTTTTAATGGAATACCAGAGAAAGTAGAGGTCTTTGAGATCGTGAGTTTTACAGGAAGCTCCTTGTCGGTAAATACACCTTCATCGCCAAGTTTCACGATGTGATCTTTTTGTTCTGCTGATAAGGTGCCATCATTAAGGAAAACATTCATATCATCCGCATCGACGATAACATCTTTTGCTTCCACAATGAACACAGCATCTGTATTGGTTTCTTCATTTAATCTTTCATGCAGATCGGAACCGTCTGTCTGTTCTAAAGTATAGATCCCTTTCAGCAGCCATGGGATTGTGATCATGCCATTTTTATCAGCCTGGCAGATCACATCGTTTCCGTCTGGATCTTTTAAATAGGTATCATCATTTTTACGTACTTTAAATACCGCATCTGATTCAGCTGAAGAGTTTCCTTTTCCATCTGTGACTTTCTTTTTTGTGAACTGTGCAATCGCATACTTTGCTTTCTCTAAGTTTTCTAAAGAAACGTCCCACTCTGTAGAGTCCTCATTTTTCTTAGAATCGACATCTTTTGAAAACAACGGTCCGCTTAGGTAGTATCCATCAATTCCCGCTGTCTGAACAACCACATATCCATCTTTTCCGATCGGGGAATGGATTGTGCCATCGGCATCTTTAATCTGGTCAATGTCTGCGGATGCTTTACCATTTTTATCGGTCCGCATTGTTGCAAGAAGTGCATCTTTATATTTTTCTACAAACTGAACCCTCTGCGCCTGTTTCCAGATCTTTCCTTCCGTTTTTAACTTTGCAAGATCATCACTGCTGATAGCTGAAACATTAAGTACGGAGAACTCGGCATCCAGTTCAGCTTCTTTTTTATCATACTCGTACTTTCCTTTATCCTGATTGAACGGTACTTTTTCTTTTTCAAGGAAGATACGGTCACCGTTATAACTATTGTTAATTGTAAATTCAAAGATTTTTGGCTCTGGTTTTGGTGTGAGATCTTCTGCGGTAACTTCAAATTCTTTATCTTCCATCAATTTATAGGATACGGTTCCCTCTAACTGTTTTAAGATATAGGTACCAGGGGTCTTGATCCCTTTCTGGCTCCGTCCATATCCATTTTCATCAGTGGTAAATGTATCTGTCACAGCATTTCCCTTTGTATCATAAACGCAGAATTTTGCTCCTGCTTCCGGATGAAATACCTTTGCGCCACTTTTTTCTGTTTTACTGGTTGTCTTATGTACGGCTACCATACCAAGAACTAAAGCTTCATCAACAGTTTCTCCGCTTTCTGGGGTTTTACCGATCACGATATTTCGACCGGAGTATTCCTTTTTATCCGTTTTTATATCGGAATCATCTGTAACATGTACGGTAAAGGGTCCTACTGTTGTTTCATTATCAGGAAGTCCCTCACTTGTCATAGTCAGGGTATAGTATCCATATGGGATATCCTCCCAAACAGCGGAACCGTCATCTCCTGTTGTTTTTGTCACCCCTTTTACATATGGATTATCCGAAACAAATGAAGAGGACGCTTTTAAAGTAAAATCGATCCCTTTTTCTGGTAATACACCAGATTCTGAGGAAAGGTCTTTCAAATATTTGATCAGTGTTAATGTTCCCTTTTTAGGCGTTTCTGTCGAGGTAAAGGAAGTGATCGTCTGATTATCTTTGTCCTTTGCAACCAGTGTCTTCCCTCCTTCATCAACGAGAGTGAATTTATATGTTGCAGGATCTTTCTCAAAGCCATCCGGCGCTTTTGTTTCTCTTACCCAATATGTACCGATATTCAAATTTTCAAGTGTACCGCTGTACACATTTTTCCCATCTTTTTTATTTTTTGAGATAATGATCTCCCCGGCTCTTGAACCGGTATCATAAGAATCACCCTTATGTATTTCGTATTTCGCACCGGTTAGGTCATATTCATTTGAATAAGAATCATTACACTCTTTAAACAGTTCGATCTTTCCGTATTTTGGCACATTACTGAATGTATTAGAAATGGACGTTGTATTTCCTCTTTCGTATTTCTTTACAGATTTGTTTACTCCGCCTTTCTGATAAATATACCCTTTACATTCAATCTCTTCGATCGTCCAATTGGCTGAGAAATCTGCTTTCTTCTTTTGTGCTTCTTCTTGTGCCTTCTTTTCCGCAATTTTTTTAGCTGCTGCTTGCGCCAGGGATTTATTCTGGTAATATCCATTATCTTTTAATTTTTTCTTTTGTTTTTTTGTCAGCTTATCCCAATTCTTTACATAATTACATTTTCCACTTCCGCTGCCACTGAATTTTCTCGTGATGCTCATGCTGGCATTTCCTTTTTTGTCGGTGGTCAACACCCATGGAGAACCGGAGACACCAGTTGTAGATACTTTAAACTTTGCTCCTGCTACAGCTTCCCCTGTTGCAGAGTCTGCTTTACCCACACTGACATTTACGTTTTTAGATAACTCATAATTGCCTTTTGCTGAAACACTATCTTTTTCAGGTTTTGTGCTTGTCCAACGGAAATAAGGTTGATGAATCTGATGTCCGCCATGTGTACATCTATCAAATTCATATATAACGATATATCCTTCAACTGTTCTTTTTTTTATTTTTTCATAAATCGGTTTTATCGTTTTATTCCAATTCCATCCTTTAGAACTTGCCATCTGTTTTAAAGCATTTTCTGTGTTTAATCCCATACTTTCAGACCATACAAATGTCTGGATGAATATCGATTGCATTGCGGATGCCTTACCTGCTCCAACATCATCATAAAACCATGCGAGTCCTTGTGCGAGTCTTTTTACATTATGCATGTAAGGGGATTTATTAGAATTATCCTTCCAATTAGATGCAAGTACCACTCGTTTTTTGTAATAATCATTCGTGTGTGTATGTCCATAAGCATATCCACAAATAACTCTTTTCGTTCCATCATCTACATCTTTTACTTCATAATTTCGGATCTTTATTCTCCCCGATGTACGCGCAATAGTCTTACAACCAGCCGTTCCAATATATGGATTAAAGATCGTTTTATGTCCTGTTTTTGTATACTTACTTATCTTATCTGCTGCCTGAACCTGTACTGTACCTTTTGAAAATATTCCTGTATTTGCAAAATCTCCAAATACAAATGCAAAGATTAAGATGAAGATAAAAATTTTCTGTACAAATCTTTTCAGTTTCAAAATTTTTTCCTCCTTCCAAAAATAAATCCTTATCTGATAGATCAAGTCATGGTCTGTCTCTTGATTTTCTCATTTTCCTTCCTTTCTTCCTATAACACAGGATTAATATTTTCTGCAGGATATACTCCCACCTGCTGTTACTTAATATGTATTTTTTATCTGCACGTTTTAATCCCTAGCCGGTATTGAAGGAGACTGAATGCCGGAGTTTCCTCTCGGCGGTGCTTATCTCTTGGCAGTAGGAGATACCGATATCTCCGCTCGCTACTGCCACTATGTGAATTCTA
>OLPU01002937.1_pt1 | contig 10769 bp, 8 predicted proteins | sample 1673111 | NCBI WGS metagenome assembly OLPU01 (sample SAMEA3136755, study PRJEB25190) | human gut metagenome | reverse complement strand
GCATGGACCCGCGCTCCACGCTGCCGCTCGTGTTCGGCACGTTCTTCATGAACACCATCGCCCCCTCGCTCAACCTCGCCGGCACCACGCTCGTGGTGGACGACGCGCGCCGCCGCGGCATCCCGCCGGGGCGGGCCACGAGCGCGGCCCTGCTCATGCAGATCACCGTGGACTCGGGCTTCGCCACCATCATGCTCGTGGGCTTCGCCATCCTCGCGTTCACCGTGGGGCTCTCGCCGCTGTGGTTCCTGCTGGGCCTGCTGGTCATCGCGCTGGTCACGGTCATGGTGCTCATCTTGGTGCTCGGCCGCAAGCGCCCGGCGCTCGTGCTGCGCGCGCTGCGCCCCATCGAGCGCTTGGTGGACCGCATCCGCGTGCGCTTCAAGAAGCCGCCGCTGGACTCGTGGGTCGAGCGCACGGTGGGCTCGTTCTCCGACGCGGCCGGCCTCATCGCCCACAACCCGAAGGCCACCGCCAAGGCGTTCGGCTGCTCCGTGGTGGCCTCCCTGTGCGAGCTCGCGTGCTTCTCGCTGGTGGGCGTGGGGTTCGGCGTGACCATACCCGAGGCGCTCATCTGCGGATACGTGGTGGCCACGCTGTTCGCCATGATTTCGATCACCCCGCAGGGCGTGGGCGTGGTGGAGGCGGCCGTGGTGGTGGCGTTCACGTCGTTCGGCGAGTCGAGCGCGGCGGGTCTGTCCATCGCGCTCGTGTACCGCGGCATCGTGTTCTGGTTCCCGTTTCTGGTGGGCGCCATCCTCATCCAGACCACGAAGTCCTTCAAGCAGGAGGCGAAGAAGACCGTGCGCACCGCCCGCAAGTCCGACCGCATGCGCACCGTCGAGGGCCAGGCCAAGCGCTTGGACGAGGCGAAAGCGCAGGACGCGCCCTCGGCGGGCACCGGCCGCCCGACGCAGGAGCGGCACGCCGGCACGCCGGCCCCCTCCTCCGATCCAGGTGATCGCTGACCGCCGCCCGCGGCGCTCCGCACGTTATCCAACCTCAAAAACTGAGTCAATCAAGGGTTTCCGCCATACGGGGGTTTCCCATGCTATAGAATAGCGGGATGGTAGCATATCGTGGGCCGCAGGCCCGCTTGCAGAACGGGGGCAGTATGAAACGTGGGAGGATATTCGGCGCCGTTGCGACGTTCGCGCTGGCAGGGGCCTTGGCTTGCGCGGGATGCGCGGGCGGCGGCCAAGGGGCGTCGACCGATGCCGGGAAGGCGTCCGTGCTCGACCCGGCCGATCCGGTGCAGGTGGAGCTCTGGACCTATTACAACGGCACGCAGCAGCAGGCGTTCGAGGATCTGGTCAAGGAGTTCAACGCCGGCCGCGGCAAGGATACGGGCGTCGTGGTCACCAGCTCCAGCCAGGGCGGCGTGAACGACCTGGCCGCCGCCGTCACTGACTCGGCGCAGGAGCTCGTGGGCTCCGAGGCCATGCCCGACGCGTTCCTCTCGTACTCCGACACCGCGTCGGTCATCGACGAGCTCGGCCGCGTGGCAGACCTGTCGCCCTACCTGACGGATGACGAGAAGGCCCAGTACGTCGACAGCTTCATCGAGGAGGGCGACATCAACGGCGACGGCAGCCTCAAGGTGTTCCCCGTGGGTAAGTCCACCGAGACCCTGCAGATCAACCTGACCGACTGGCAGAAATTCGCCGACGCCACCGGGTCCACGCTCGAGGAGCTCTCCACCATCGAGGGCATCACGGCCGTGGCGTCGGCCCCCTGGGGCTCGGCGCTGCTCTTCCCGATCACCTACGGTTACATCAAGATGCTGGGCGGCGAAGGTCTGAAAGCGGCTACCGAGATGGCGATCGTGAACGCCGACTACATGTCGTCGGCCCTCAAATCGGAGTACCGCACCTACTATTCGGGTGAAACGGGCCGCGTGGGTCACGAGATGATTCTCGACCTGACCCACTTCAAGAAAGACTACAACATCGACTGCGGCGACATCGCCCACCGCCTGATGGACTACGGGTTCCATGCCCCGACGCTCTCGTTCCCCGTGCATGAGACGCTGATGGTCGAGCCGACCGAATCGGAACCCAAGGCCGAGATGGATCGCTTCATCGAAGCGCTGGTGAGCATCAAGCGCGAATGCGAAGCTGCCGCGGGGCAGGCCGACAACGTGGTCGCCAACGCGCCGCACACCGCCGTCGAGATCGCCGGCGAATGGACGCATCCCTACACCCGCGCCGAGGCGGCATTCCCGCTCGCATGGGTGCGCGAAGCCAAGTTCTTCCCCTACGTAACCAAGATCGACAACGGCTACGGCGACCGCAACCTCTGCTGCCGCAACTGCGAATAGGCTGTCCCGAACCGGCTACTACGTACCAAAAACGCGGGCACGCACGCCGGCACCGTAAGCATCGCGGCACGTATCCGGCCCCGGCATTTCACCCGGACAGACCCGACGAAACGGGCCGAAAGCAACAGAAGCGGAAAATAATTTTTTTTTGCACGATTTTAGCATAATAGGGAGATAAGCTTCCATAAAACCAGATAAATTCCGCAGTAATTGCAAATCCGGAACTTAATTTCTATCTTTGCCAATCAATTACATGCAATAAATCCTAATCAGATTACAATGAAAGTAGAACAGAACAAAATGGTCGGCGTGGACTACAAGCTCACTGTCGACGGACAAATCGCAGACCAGTCGCGCCCGGGACAGCCGCTCGAATTCATCTTCGGGACAGGCATGCTGCTTCCCAAATTCGAGGAGGCAATCCTGGGCAAGGAGATCGGCGAGGCCGTCTCGTTCACCCTCGAGCCCAAGGACGGCTACGGCGAGCTGATCGCCGATGCCGTGGTAGACCTGCCGAAAAATATATTCATGGTCGACGGCAAACTGGCCGAAGACATCCTCTTCGTGGGTTCGCAGGTGCCGATGAGCGACAACCAGGGCAACCGCATGATGGGTATCGTCAAGGAGGTCGGCGACGAAACCGTGAAGATGGACTTCAACCACCCGATGGCGGGCAAGACGCTCAATTTCGACGTCGAGGTCGTATCAGTGCGCGACGTAACGCCCGAAGACTTGCAGGGCGGCTGTTCATGCGGCGACTGCGGGGATGACTGCGGCGGCGGGTGCGACCATGGGGACGGCCACTGCGACTGCCATTAACGAACACGAAGCGGGACTGGAAAGCCCCGCTTTTTTAAACCCGGATACCGTATTACTGTATTATGCGGCCCTGGCCCAACTTGCCACGGTGGCCGACAGCGGTACTTTTCACGACCTGCCGGGACTGGAGGTGAAAGACGCGGATTCCACAGGCGCCGCAGGCAGCAGGGAACCTTCGCCCAGGCCGGGAGGCGGCTCCGCTTTCGCCGCCCCACCCTGCAAACCGGAATCTTCGGTTCCAACCCCGGCAACAAGACAACCAATAAACCGTGTTCACGCTGCGACAATACCTCACGACACTGGCCGACACCCACGGATTGACGAAAACCCTGGGCGGCATGGAGGTATGCCGTGACAGCCGGGGCCGCATGTGCTACACCGTAGGCAACAGCGCCATCGTCTTCCGTGTCCGCCACGAAGGGCATATCCGCTCGCTGCGGTGCTACATGCATCCGCCGCGCCACCTGGCGGAGATTTACGGCGAACGGCTGCTGCCGCAGGAGCTGTACCTCTACGACTCGCCCCGGAGCGGGGTTTGGGTCGACGTCGTACTGGGCGACTGGATCGAAGGCGCGACGCTCCACGAAGCCGTCGCAGAGGCGGCCGCGGCAGAAGACGCAACACGGTTGGGGCAACTGGCCGCGGCGTTCGACCGCCTGGCCGCAAGGCTTACGTCGGACGACTGGGCACACGGAGACCTCAAACCCGAAAATATCGTCGTGGATTCCTCGGGGCGGCTGCACCTGATCGACCTCGATGCCATGTACCTGCCCGCATTCGCCGGGGAGGCGAGCCCCGAACTGGGTACCGCGGCCTTCCAACACCCGGCACGGACGATCCGCGACTTCAATGCCTCGCTCGACGACTACCCCGCGGCGCTGATCTCGACGGCCCTTCATGCGCTGGCGCTCGACCCCACCTTGTACGTACGCTACCCCGATGCCGACGGGCTGCTCTTCTCCCCGCAGCAGATCCGCACCGACGAGGCGCTCCGCGAGGCCATCGCGCTTTTCGAACGCGAAGGGCTGGCCGTGCAGTACCGCATCGCACGGTTGCTGTATGCACCCACGCCCCGTTTGTTCGGGCTGCCGGAGTTGCTGGCATGGGCCGCACGCACTGGCGGGCCCCCGTGCGGCGGGAGAGAAGGCGAAGAGACAACCGGGAATACGGGCGGGGACAAAAGCGGGGACACGGACGGCGGCGCAGAGAGGTATCCAGCCGGAAATACAGGGTGCGGCGCGGACAAGCACACAGGCGGAGGCACAAGAGGTATAACCGGGAATACAGGGTACGGCAGGGACAAGCACACAGACGGGGACACAAGCGGCGGAGAGTTGTTTGCGGGCAAAGACGGAGACGTACGGAACGACGGCGGCGCAGTTTCGCCGGAGCTGTTCGTCGGGAACGGCCTGTGGGGTTACAGGACACCGGAGCGGATCGTCATACCGCCGCTCTACGACTGCGGATTCGACTTTACCGAAGGGCTTGCCGCCGTCAGGGTGGGCCAGGCTTGGCACTACATCGACATCGAAGGGCGCACCCGGATACGATGTGCGGGGTACGAAGCCGTAAAACCCTTCCGCAACGGCCGTGCGGAGGTCATCCGTGACGGCAGGCGGCTGGAAATCGACCGCGCAGGGCGCGAGTTTGAAATTTAGCCGCAATTCGTTATATTTGCATCTGCTAAATACGATTGTGATGCCCCAATTCAGAAATTTGACACCAGCGGAAATCGCCGCGGTCGAGTCGCTCGGCTCCTCGGCCGAAGCGTGGTCGCAGGTCTCGGTCGCCGACGATTTCACCCCCTTCCAGTTGCTGCAAAGCCACCTGGAAGGCAAGGTCGTGGTCGGCTCCGGAGCGCGCATCATCCGCTCACGGGTGTGCAACTACCACATCGGCGAAGGGGCGCTCGTCGAAGGGGTCACGGCACTCGAATGCCGCCGCAGGAGCACGTTCGGGAACGGCGTGGGCGTGGCGACGATGAACGAATGCGGCGGGCGCACGGTGAAGATCTACGACCGCCTTTCGGCACAGGCAGCCTACCTGATGGCCGTCTACCGTCACCGCCCGCAGACCATGGCGGCCCTGGAAAAGATGGTCGACGACTATGCCGAAGCCCGCGCCTCGCAGACGGGGAGCGTCGGCAAAGGCAGCCGCATCGTCGGCGCCAGGTTCATCCGCGAAGTCCGCATCGGCGACAACGTCACCGTAGACGGCTGTTCGATACTGGAAAACGGCACGGTCTGCGACGGCGCGCACATCGGCGTGGACGTCAAGGCCTACGACTTCATCGCCGCGGAAAACGCCCGGATCGACAACGGCTCGATCGTCGAACGCTGTTTCGTGGGCGAAAGCTGCCGGCTGGACAAGGCCTTCACGGCGGCCGAATCGCTGTTCTTCGCCAACTCGCACTGCGAGAACGGCGAGGCCGCCTCGATCTTCGCGGGGCCCTACACCGTCTCGCACCACAAGTCGTCGCTGCTCATCGCGGGCATGTTCTCGTTTTTCAACGCGGGCAGCGGCTCGAACCAGAGCAACCACCTGTTCAAGAGCGGCGCCGTGCACCAGGCGGTGCACCTCAGGGGCTGCAAGTTCGCCAGCGGCGCCTACATCATGTCCCCAGCGCTGGAAGGGGCTTTCACGATGATCATGGGGCACCACTCGTTCCACCACGACACGTCGGCCTTCCCCTACTCCTACCTGGTCGAAAAGGAGGGGCGTTCGGTGCTCATGCCCGGGGCGAACCTCACCAGCTACGGCGCCGTGCGCGACATCGAGAAATGGCCTGCACGCGACCGCCGCACCATACGGCGCGACGTCATCAACTTCGAAGAATACAACCCTTATATCACCTCGGGAATGCTCAGGGCCGTGGATACGCTCCACGCGATCGCAGAGGAAGACCCCGACGCCCCGACGTACGTCCACCAGAAGGCGATCATCCGCGCGGCGGCCCTCAAACGGGGCATCGGACTCTACAACCGTTTCATCGTGGCGGCGCTGGGCGCGATGCTCGACCGGGGGGAATCGGCGGAACGCTACGACGGCAGCGGCCGCTGGCTCGACATCGCCGGACAGTATATCACCAAACGCGAAGTCGAGGCCATCCTCGACGCCATAGACCACGGCGAACTGGCCTCGCCCGAAGAGGTGGACAACCGGTTCAGGGTCTTTTCCGTCCACTACGACGACTACGCCCACAGCTGGGCCGAAGGGGTCTACGCATCGCTGCTGGGACACATCCCGACCGTGGCGGAGATAGAAGAGGCCATCGCGGCGGGGCGCAACGCCCGCGCGACGATGCGCCGTACGACCGACGCCGACCGCGACCGCGACTGCTCGCTCGACATGGCGGTCAGCTACGGCCTCGACAGCGACGACGAAGGGGAAGTACGCGACGACTACTACTCCGTCCGGGGACTTAAATAGACGCAACATGTATACACAGAGCATCACACGCAACCACCGCACGGCATTCATCCTGGCCATAGACGGCTCGGGGTCGATGGCCGAAAGCATCCTCTTCCGGGGACGCTGCATGACCAAGGCCGAAGCGGTTGCAACCATCACCAACGACCTGCTGTTCGAGCTCGTCGAACGGGCACGCCGCAGCGACGGCGTACGCGACTATTACGACATCGCCGTGGTCGGCTATTCGGGCGACGACGAGGTACGCTCGCTGCTGCCCGGAGGCGAGGATCTGGTGCCTGTCAGCGCCCTGGCGGCACAGGAGATGCCGGTGCACACGGAGGTGATCGAACACCGGCTTCCCGACGGCAGCATCGCCCTACGGGAGATTCCCGCACCTGCGTGGATCAAGCCCCTGTCGGCCGGGCAGACGCCGATGTGCGAGGCACTGCGCCGCGTGAGGGACATAGCCGCCAGCTGGACTTCCCGCACGGCCAACGCCGAAAGTTTCCCTCCCGTGGTCTTCAATATCACCGACGGCGAGGCCACGGACTGCGACAACGAGGAGCTACGTGCGGTCTGCGACCAGATCAAGGCGCTGGGCACCGTCGACGGCAACGTCCTGCTGATCAACATCCATATCGCTGCCGGGGATACCGAACGGCCGGTATTCTTCCCCGAGGCGCACGAAGCCCGGTATACGAACCGGTATGCCTCGCTGCTCTACGACTGTTCGAGCGAAATGCCCGCGGTCTTCAACGAGGCCATCCGCGAAGCCAAGGGCCCGGGTGCGATCCCGCCCTTCCGCGGCATGAGCTACAACGCCTCGGCGGCCCAGTTGGTCGCCATGCTCAACATAGGTTCCATCAGCGTCAAAACCGAATAGAGATGATAGTGACCCTGCAACATTTCTCCCGGGCACTGCTGACGCCCGACCTGTCGCTGGCGACGCTCGCCGACGCCCGCCCCGTTACGGAACCCAACGGCATGCCGCGCCTGGTGCGCACGACGCGTTTCGCCGAGGCTGAAGTCGAATGGCGGGGCGAGCGGTGGCTCGTCGCCATGCCCCTCAACCCGTCGGCCATGCCCCGGATCGAACGCACGGTCTCGGCGCTGCGCAAACTCAACACCGGCTACCTGGCCGAATGCCGCATACTGCCGGGCGAAATGCGCTGGCACGACGCGGCGGGCACGGAACGGCACACGGATCTGGTATTGCAGCACCTGCCCGCCGGAAGGGAGTTCGCCGAAGCGCTGCTTGCCGAGGACAAAACGACGCTGCTCGCGGCGCTCGACGCCTTGCAGGCGGCGCTCGGGGAGCTGGAATTCACGCACAACAACCTCAAGGAAGCGAACCTCCGCTGGCACCGGGGACGGTTCGTCCCGATACGCTATTACGATGCCCGAATCGGAGCAGCGGAGCCCGGCACGGCTGACAGGGAGGCATTCGACGTCCTCCGGCACAGGATCGCCGAGGCACCCGTGCCCCGCCAGACGGCCAACGACGTCACGGTGCCCTACAACCCGCTGCGCAGTCTGACCGGACACCGGTGGACGAGCCACGTATTCGAAGGGCTGGTGTGCGTGGAGGACGACAACGGATTCGGGTTCGTGGATACGGACAACAACCCGGTGATCCCGGCGCAGTTCGTCTGGGCGGGCGATTTCCGCGAAGGCCGCGCCGAGGTACAGACGCAGACGGGGATGGGGCTGATCGACCGCCGGGGCTGTTACGTCATACCTCCCGAATACGAAATCGTCGACTACGACCCCGCCGCCAGCGTGGTGCATGTGCGCAACAACGGGCACTGGGCGCTGTTCGACTACCTGGGACGCCGCCTCACGGAGTTCCGGACGGAAGTCCCGGAGCCCTGCGGGCCTGAAATTTGCAGGTGACAACGGCAATATTAGATATTTCGCCGTTATCGGCGCCTTCCGGCTGCATTGGCAAACCCGGCCCGGAGGGGCGCTGCCCGGCACAACCGGAAAAGGCGACCGGCGGGACTTCGGAGCATATAATCACGATAACAAATACAAAAAATTACAAGTCATGGAAGAAACGATCAAATGCCTGATTATCGGCAGCGGCCCCGCAGGATACACGGCCGCCATCTATACGTCGCGTGCAAACCTCCAGCCCGTGCTCTACGAGGGCATCGAACCGGGCGGGCAGCTCACGACGACGACCGACGTGGAGAATTTCCCGGGCTACCCCGACGGGGTCAGCGGCCAGCAGATGATGGCCGACATGCGGCGTCAGGCCGAGCGCTTCGGCACCGAGATCCGCACGGGCACAGCCACCCGCGTAGACCTCGCGTCGCGGCCGTTCCACGTGGTGATCGACGGCGAGAAGGAGATCAGGGCCGAAAGCCTGATCATTGCCACGGGCGCCTCGGCCAGATACCTGGGGCTCCCCTCGGAGACGAAATTCCGCGGCATGGGCGTGAGTGCCTGCGCCACCTGCGACGGCTTCTTCTACCGTAAAAAGGACGTGGCCGTGGTCGGCGGCGGCGACACCGCCTGCGAGGAGGCCACCTACCTCGCCTCGATCTGCCGCAAGGTCTACATGATCGTGCGCAAGCCCCACCTGCGCGCCTCGAAGGCGATGCAGCAGCGCGTGTTCAGCACCCCCAACATCGAGGTGATATTCAACCACAACACCGCCGAGGTACTGGGCGACGAGTCGGGCGTGACGGGCGCACTGCTGCGCTGCAACGACGGCAAGGAGGTGAAGATCGACATCTCGGGCTTCTTCCTGGCCATCGGACACCATCCCAACACGGAGTTGTTCCGCGACCAGTTGCAGCTCGACGCCGAAGGCTACATCAAGGTCGAACCGGGCACGTCGATAACCAACATCGAAGGCGTCTTCGCCGCGGGCGACGTCCGCGACCCGCACTACCGGCAGGCCGTCACGGCGGCCGCTTCGGGCTGCATCGCGGCCATCGACTGCGAGCGTTTCCTGTTAAGCCGGGCCAACTAAAAACGCATGAGTTTCAGCGTCACCATACTGGGGTCTTCCTCCGCGAAGCCCACCCTGAGCCGGCATCCGTCGGCGCAGGTGGTCAACGTGCACGAGCAGTACTACCTGGTCGATGCGGGCGAAGGGGTACAGCAACAGTTGATCCGTTACGGCATCAACCCGCTCAGGCTACGTGCCGTGTTCATCTCGCACCTGCACGGCGACCATGTATTCGGGCTGTTCCCGCTGATCTCGACGCTGGCGCTCTACGGCCGCAAGACCCCGCTGCGGGTATTCGCCCCGGCACCGATGGGCGAGATTCTGGCCTGCCACCTCAAATATTTCGACAGCGAACTGCCCTACCCGGTCGTATGGACGGAGGTCGACACGACCAAGCATGCGCTGCTGATGGAAAACCGTACGCTGGAGGTGTGGAGCATACCGCTGCGCCACCGCGTGCCGACGGCGGGGTTCCTTTTCCGCGAAAAGGAGCCGGCGCTGAACGTCGACAAGTTCAAGATTACGAAATACGGGCTTTCGGTCGCACAGATCACCGCCGCAAAGCGGGGCGAGGACGTCACGCTCTCCACGGGGGAGGTGATCCCCAACGGGGAACTGACCTACCGTCCCTACGCCCCTCGGTCGTACGCTTACTTGTCGGACACCAACTTTTCGGCCAAGGCCGCAGCACTGGCAGCAGGCGCCGACCTGATGTACCACGAGGCGACCTACGCCGCAGCGGAGCAGAAGGCGGCGCGGGAGCGCGGGCACTCGACGACGACCGACGCGGCCAAGGCTGCCCTGAAAGCCGGGGCGAAACGGCTGGTGATCGGGCATTACTCGTCGCGCTACAAGGATGAAAACATGCTGGTCGAAGAGGCCCGTGCGATCTTCCCCGAAACCTACCCCGCCACCGAAGGGATGACGTTCACCTTAGAAAAACAACGATGACAAAAGCCGACATACAACTCGTCCGCGCGCTGGCCGACAAACGCGGGCGCACGGAGCACGGACTGTTCGTCGCCGAAGGGGAGAAACTCATCGGCGAGCTGCGTACGTCGCACCTCGGGGTACGCAAGATATTCGCCCTGGAAGGGCTGTTTTCAGGGCCGGAAGTCGAGGTCGTCGGCACGAAGGAGATGGAGCGGCTGTCGCTGCTGAAAACAGCCTCCAACTCGCTGGCGCTGGTCGAAATACCGCATTACGGACTGGATATGCGGGCTCTCGCGGGACGGCTGACGCTGGCGCTCGACGACGTGC
>OLPU01002932.1_pt1 | contig 10791 bp, 13 predicted proteins | sample 1673111 | NCBI WGS metagenome assembly OLPU01 (sample SAMEA3136755, study PRJEB25190) | human gut metagenome | reverse complement strand
TTAAATTATTGATCTTTTGGTGAGCGTCCATCTTTGTGTTTATTCCAGATGTTAAATGCAATCAAAAGACCGGCTGTGTATAAGATGCTGATCAGAATTGCCGGACTGTCTTTCAAAAAATAAATAACTAAGACTGCGGCAATTAACGCAATGGTCATCTGGAATGCAATCCAGATTCTTTTTTCACGAATTTCTCTGGCATGCTGCTGGGATTCCAGACGCTTCTGTTCTAATTTTAAGTATTCCATCAAGTCCTTGTCCGGAATACGGGAAAGTATAATTTCATCGCGAACAAGTCTGGCTTCGCGGCGGGAGTGGATATTTGCAATTTTAGCAGAAAAACGGGCAAAAAATCCGGAGGAATCACGCTCTTTTTCAGCTTTGTCAAACGGATCCATTTCAGAATCCAAGTTATAAGCAGATTCCGTTCCTGGAGCAGTAGTATTATTGATGACAGATGCATTTTTCCGGGCAGTTGTGCTACCGGAAGCAGACGTGTCTTCCTGGATAGTTGAACTTTTAGAAGCAGACGTATCTTTCTGGATAGTTGTGCTGTTAGAAGCAGATGTATCTTCCTGACCAGATGCATTTTCTGTAGCAGATGTATCTTTCTGACCAGATATAGTTTCTGTAGCAGATGCATGATCTATTGTAGTTATATTTTCTTCTGTAGTTGTATTTCCTTCTGTAATTGTCTCTGACATAACAGACCTCCTATGTGAATTATATATATCAGCTGGGAGATGACTCCCACCTCGCAGCAAGAATGCCGAGGCATTCTTGAAATAAAACAATAGGATGATATTATCCGTGATGGGGCAAATGTTTTGCAGATTGGAGACCAGATATGAGTAGAAAAAAGAATAGAAAAAAGAATTTTGTTAAGCAAATAGCAGTTGTAAACAAAACCCCTGTGAAACAGGAGGAACAGATGGTACAGCTGGATTTAGGACCGCGAAGAAGTGTTGCGTTCATCGGTTCGGAATGCTATCCATTTGTTAAGACTGGCGGACTGGGAGATGTTATGTCTGCGCTTCCAAAGACTCTGGCGAAGTTAAATCTGGATGTTAAGGTAATTCTTCCAAGATATAAATGTATTCCTCAGAAGTTTCAGGAAAAGATGGAGTACAGAGGTTCTTTTTATATGGATCTTTGTTCTGACGGGAAACAGTATTATGTAGGAATCATGGAATATCAGAAAGATGGAGTTGTCTATGATTTTATCGACAATGACGAGTTCTTTTCCTGGGGTAATCCGTATACGAACCTCATAGATGATATTCCGAAGTTCTGTTATTTTGCGAAGGCATCGCTTGCCGCACTCAATTATCTGGACTGGACACCTGACATCGTACATTGCCATGACTGGCAGGCAGCTTTAGTACCGCTTTATTTAAGAACCTGTTTTCAGAATACGAATGTTGGACGGGCAAATGCAGTACTTACGATACATAATCTGAGATTCCAGGGAATATATGACAGAAAAATGATTCAATACTGGTCAGGTCTTCCGGATTATGTATTCAATAAAGACTGCATGATTCAGAACTGGCTGGATGCCAATATGTTAAAGGGCGGTATCGCTTACTGTAATAAAATTACGACAGTTAGCAATACTTATGCGGGCGAGATTCAGACGGAAGAGTACGGTGAAGGTCTTGCGGAACATTTGAGATATCATAATAATAAAATCAGAGGAATTGTTTAAATCAAAAAATGAACTAATTAAATTTGCTAGATATTTAGGGATTAATGTTAATGCGAAAAGTTCATATACTCAAACTTTGAAAAGAATATCTAATTATATATATTTAAATAGAAAAGAATACTCTGAAAAATATGTACTTTATAGAAATGGAGATGAAGAATGTATATTAGAGCCGGAGAAGATAAAATTAGATTTGATAGAAAGTTATAAATCTAAAACAAGAAAAGATATGAAATCTATAGCTAGACTATTAGATATAAATGTAGAGGACGAGGAAAGTGCTGAAGATATAAGACGAAAAGTAATAAATTATATTATGAAAGAAAAACTTACAAAGAAAAAATAAAACTCAAAAATTAAAGATGCTTATATAAGTGTCTTTAATTTTTTTTATTCGCATATAATATAAATGAAAAGACAGAAGGAGTTGATATACTATAAAAAAGAGAAATTTTATCATAGTAAGTTTGATAATAATTATAATGTTTATATCTTTAATGGTAGAGATAAAGTTATTTCCTCCTAGAAGGGAAATTAATATAATAAGTTACAATATACATAGTGGACTTAATAAGAATATGTTTCCAACACTTTTTGATACAATTGACTTTTTAAAACAATCTAATGCAGATATAATTTGTTTACAAGAAGTAAATGAGTCTGCTAGAGCGGGATTTCAAGTAAGTAGCTTCAAAGAAGAGTTAAAGATGAACTCTCATTTTGGAGCAAATGTTGTAGATTTAGGATTTAATTATGGACTTGTTACATATTCAAAGTACCCAATTAAGGGTGAAGAGCATATATATTTAAGTAGTTTTCGTGAACAACGAGGTATGTTACATACTGTAGTTAAAGTTGATTATCGGAAGTTAAATATAATAAATATACATTTAGGCTTAGATGATGAAGAGCGAGGAATACAAATAAGAGAATTATTAGATTTTATAAAAAAATTAGGAGATGAACCTTATATAGTTGTAGGAGATTTTAATCAAGGAGGCGTAACTGTAGAGGAAGATATATTAAAAGATGTTGCAAAAGAGTTAGGAAAATCAAATATTTTAACTTTTCCAACGGGATTAGATAGAATAGATTATATATTCGTATCATCGAATATAGAAGTTATAGATTATGATGTTATTATAAAAGATATGTCGGATCATTATCCTGTATTTGCAAAAATAAAAATATAATACCCTAAAATTTATATTCATAAATATTAGACAAGTTAAATATACATTAGTAAGAACACTTTTAAGGGGGAATTAACTAATGAATAAAAGAAGATCGATATACAAAGGATTTAATAAAAGAAGAAAAAATAGGGTAATAAAGATATATATAGTTGGAGCAAGTATATGTTTAATATGTGGATATGGATATATACAATTTAAAAATAGTAATATGTTTAATAGTATAAAAGAAAAAGTTGCATCTATTGAGTTAAAAGCACCATTTTTTGATTTAAAAAAATCAAATGATAATGGATTAGAAACTGTTGATTATAATGACATATCTAAAGAAATAGATAAAATTAAAGAAGAGAATAATGAAGCAAAAACTGATGAGGTCAATGAGGATGTAAAAGTTGCAAAAGTAAAAGGTTGGAATGTATATACAATACAAGTTGCCTCAGTTGAAGATAAAGATGAAATTAGCAAAATAGAAGAGGTATTAAGTAAAGAAAAAGTTCCTTTTTCTACTATAAATATAGAGGGAGTAAATAAAGTTCAGACATATGTATCATTTGATAAAGAAAGTATAAGAAATCATTTAGAAGGTATAAGAGTATTATATCCAGATGCATTTTTAGCAGAAGTAAAAATGCCTGTTTTATCTTTGGAGTATACTAGTAAATATTCATACTTAGAAACAATATCAGAACAGTTAGGTAGTCTTATAGATAACTTTGAATTAGAATCTAAATTATGGACAGATAATAAGAATAATATAAATTTGGAAGAGTATAATACTATATTAACTAATAGAAAAACGATGGTTAAAAACATAGAAAAAGAAGTTAGTAAAATTGATTATAAAGGAGCAGAGGTATTTAAGTCTAATTTGACTACATATCTAAATAATGTAGATAAAAATATAGAAGAAGCTTCTAAGTCTGCAAATGAACAAAATTATAATATAAGCGAAGGTATATTTTTAAATAGCTTACAACTTTTATAAACTCTATTCAATAAATTTAAAAGGTTGTTTATACAACCTTTTTTGTTTTAAAAGTAAATAACTTAAGTACTGATAAAAAATGATTATGTTAAATTTTGGATAATACTATAGTATCTAAAAAATAAATAGAATAATTATTTATTTTTTAGATAAGGGGGTAAGAAAATGAAGCTCTTAACTTTTAAGGGGGAGTACATCCTCAATACAATAAAGAGTATTCAGAAAAAAAGGCTATAGAGAAAGTAGAAAGTCCAAAAGTCGTATATATACCTCTTCAACAACATATAGGTGCGCCAGCAAAGGCAATTGTTAAAGTTGGGGAGAAAGTAAAATTAGGGCAAAAGATAGGGGAGCAACAAGGTTTTGTATCTTGTAACGTTCATTCATCTGTGTCAGGTAAAGTTATAGGAATTGAAGAACATGAGTTACCTGGTGGTAGAGGTATGTGTATAATAATTGAAAATGATTTTAAAGATGAGGTTCATGAAAGCGTTATACCAAATGAGGATATAGAAAATTTAACGAAAGAAGAAATAGTAAATATAGTTAAAGAAGCTGGAATTGTAGGTATGGGTGGAGCTACATTTCCAACTCATGTTAAGATATCTCCACATCAAGGCAAGAATATAGATACTGTTATATTAAATGGAGCTGAATGTGAGCCATATTTAACAGCTGACCATAGGCTTATGTTAGAAAATCCAGAAGATGTGGTTTATGGATTATATATTCTTATGAAGGCATTAGATGTAAAAAAAGGTTATATAGGTATAGAGGTAAATAAATTAGATGCTATAGAAGCTATAGAAAAAGAAGTTAAAAAATATGAAAATATTGAAGTTTCAAGGCTTGAGATAAAATATCCTCAAGGAGCTGAAAAGCAACTTATATATGCATGTACAAAAAGAGAAGTTCCATTAGGAGGTCTTCCTATGGATGTAGGTGTTGTTGTAAATAACGTTGCAACCGCAGCTCAAATAGCAAGAACTATAAAAACAGGGATGCCTTTAGTTGAAAGAATAACTACAGTAACAGCAGCTGTATAACTGAGCCTAAAAACTTAGTAACTAGAGTTGGAACTTTAGTATCTGAAATAATAGAACAATGTGGTGGTTTCAAAGAAGGTAAAACTGTTGGAAAAATTATAATAGGTGGTCCGATGATGGGGATAGCACAGTATACAATAAATATTCCTATAAATAAGGGTGCGTCAGGAATAGTATGTTTAGATAAGCAGGAATCAAAAACTCCAAATTCACAAAACTGTTTAAGATGTGGAAAGTGTCTAGATGTATGTCCAGCATTTTTACAACCATTATATATAAGTGCTTATTCATTGAAAAATGATTATGAAAGTGCAGAAAGCTATAGAGCTTTAGATTGTATTGAATGTGGGTCATGCTCATTTATATGTCCGGCAAGGAGACCATTACTTCAATCAATAAGAAATGCAAAAAGAGAAATAATAGTAAATAAAAAAGGAGCCTATTAACAAATAGGTTAAATTAGGGGGAAAAATGATGGAAAATAAGCTGAGAGTATCGTCGTCTCCTCATGTGAGAACTAATAAAGATACATCATATATAATGAAGCAAGTTGTGATAGCACTTCTTCCTGCTACATTAGCTGCACTATTCTTTTTTAGATTAAGTGCACTAAATGTAATATTCTTTTGTGTAACTGGCTCAGTTGGGGCAGAGTTTGTATGTCAAAAAATTTCTAAACAAGAAAGTACTATAGGAGATTTTTCAGCAGTTGTAACAGGATTATTATTAGCATTTAATGTTCCTGCATCACTTCCATGGTGGATGTGTTTATTAGGGGCAGCATTTGCAATAATAGTAGTAAAAATGGTATTCGGTGGAATAGGAAATAATTTTGTAAATCCTGCACTTGCAGCGAGAGCATTTTTATTAGCTTCTTTCCCAGTTGCAATGACACTGTGGACAAGAATAGGAGTAAATTGGGTAAGTTCAGGAAATATAGATGCTTATACAACAGCAACACCGTTAAGTTTTTTAAAGGCAGGATCAAATGGAGTTTCATCTTTAGCAGATAGTGGAATAAGTATTAGTAATATGCTTATAGGAAATATAGGTGGATGTATAGGAGAAACATCAGCTGTACTAATTATATTAGGCGGATTATATTTAATGTATAAAGGTATTATAAATTATGTTATACCAACATTTTATATATGTACAGTAGCTATTTTAATGTTTATATTAGGTGGATTTAATTTTACCTTTGTAATATATGAGTTATTAGCAGGGGGATTAATGTTAGGTGCATTCTTTATGCTAACTGATTATACAACTTCACCAATGACTAAAAAAGGCCAAATTATATATGCAGTTTTAGCTGGTTTAATTACAACTGTAATAAGACTATATGGTGGTTATCCAGAGGGAGTATCATACTCAATACTACTAGTTAATATAATGACTCCTCTTATAGACAAATACACTAAGACAAAAGTATTTGGGGAGGTGTCTAAATAATGAAAGATATATTAAAATTAGGGGTAACTTTATTTGCAATATGTGCAGTTGCAGCATTAGTATTAGGTGTCACAAACAATATTACAGCACCGGTTATAGAAGAAAGAAATATTCAAGCAAGTAATGAAGCACGTAAAATTGTATTATCAGAGGCAGATGAATTTAAAGAATTAGATGGTATGAATTCGGATATAGTTCTTGAGGTTTATGAAGGTATAAAGGATGGACAAGTTATAGGTTATACAATAAAAACATCATCAAAAGGATATGGTGGAGCTATTGAATTAATGGTTGGTATATCTAAAGATGGCAAAATAACAGGTGTGGAGATAGGTAATCATAGTGAAACACCAGGATTAGGATCAAAAGCTACAGAACCTATGTTTAAGAATCAATATGTAGATAAAGATGTATTAAATTCACTTTTAGTAGTAAAAGGAAGTACAAATAATGATAATGAAATATCTGCAATATCTGGAGCAACTATAACATCTAATGGAGTTACCAATGGTGTAAATGCCGCAATGAAAATATATAATGAAAAATTATCAGGTAATGATAATGAAATGGCTTATGATGAAAATATAGATCCAAAGGAAAAAATATTTAAATCAGCTTCATTTACAGAATTAAAAGGTAAAGCAGAAGGGGAAGTTTTAAGAGTTTATGAAGCTAAAAATGGAGATGAAATAATAGGTTATATATTTGATACTGAAACAGATGGATATAGTGAAAAAACAGAAGTTTTAGTTGGAATCACTACTGATGGTCAAATAAAAGGTGTTGAACTAGGTATAAATACTAGAAAAAATCAATATTTAGCGTCTACGTTTGATACAGGTCTTAAAAAACAATTTGAAAATATAAAAGCTCAAGAAGTTGAACTAGTATCAGAGGCTCGTAAAAAAGAAAATGATATACAAGTTGTATCTGGTGCTACGATATCATCAAAATCAATAGTTAACGCTGTTAATGCAGCTGTTAATCTATTTAATAAGATGGAGGGGTAGAATATGAAGTTTACGAAATTATTGAAAAATGGAATAGTAGATGAAAACCCAGTACTTGTACAAGTAATAGGTATGTGTCCTACTCTAGGTGTAACTACATCTGCTATAAATGGATTAGGAATGGGACTTTCTACAACTGCAGTTTTAATTTGTTCGAATATAGCAATATCCCTAATGAGAAAATTTATACCAGATAAAATAAGAATACCAGCTTTTATAGTTGTAATAGCAACCTTTGTTACTATGGTAGGTATGTTACTTAAGGCATATATACCAGCGTTAGATGATGCCCTAGGTTTATTCATACCTTTAATAGTTGTTAATTGTTTAATATTAGCTCGTGCAGAAAGTTTTGCCTCTAAGAATACACCTATAAAATCAGCAGTAGATGGAATCGGAATGGGTCTTGGATTTACATTAGCATTAACTGCACTAGGTATAGTAAGAGAAATATTAGGTAATGGGACTTTATTTGGAATGAGCTTATTTGGTGCATCGTACCAACCAGCCCTATTATTTATACTACCTCCAGGTGCATTCTTATCATTAGGATTTTTACTTGCAGGGTTTAATAAGTTAAGAAATAAAAAGGCATAGGGGGAAGAAATAATGAATTTAATCCTTTTATTTTTAAGTATAGTACTTGTAAATAATGTTATAACTTCTCAGTTTATGGGGATATGTCCTTTTTTAGGTGTATCTAAAAAAGTTGATACAGCTATAGGAATGGGTGTTGCAGTTACATTTGTTTTAACTTTAGCTTCTTTTATAACATACTTTGTTCAAAAACTATTAGAAATAACTAATAATCAATTTTTACAGACAATAGCATTTATATTAGTAATAGCATCTATAGTTCAATTTGTTGAGATGGTTATACAAAAAATGAGTCCATCGTTATATCAAGCGTTAGGAGTATTTTTACCTCTTATAACTACAAACTGTGCAGTTTTAGGTATAGCACTTGTTAACGTTCAAAATAACTATAATTTAGTAGAAACAATGGTAAATGGATTTGGAGCAGGAATAGGATTTACTTTAGCTATAGTTTTATTTGCGGGAATAAGAGAAAGATTAGAATTAGCAGACATACCAGAAAGTTTTAAAGGCTTCCCAGCAACTATGATAGCTGCAAGCTTAATGTCAATAGCTTTTTTAGGATTTTCAGGTCTCATAAATCTATAAATTGGGGGTGTATGTAGTGTCGATACTAAATTCTGTTTTAGTTCTAGGAGCTTTAGGGCTAATATTTGGAGCAATTTTAGCATATGCTTCTAAAAAATTTGCAGTAGATGTAGATGAAAGAGTAGAATCTATAATTGAGGTACTTCCAGGTGCTAACTGTGGTGGGTGTGGATTTCCAGGCTGTGGAGGTCTTGCAAATGCAATAGTAGAAGGAAAAGCTGCAGTAAATGCTTGTCCTGTAGGTGGAGAGATTTGTGCAACTAAAATAGGAGATATAATGGGGGTATCTTCTGAAAGTGAAGAAAAGCAAGTAGCAAAAGTATTATGTAAGGGTGATTGCAAAAGCGCTAAAGATAAATATAAATATGAAGGAATACAAGATTGTAGATCTGCAAGTATGTTAAATTCAGGGCCAAAGGATTGTAGATTTGGATGCTTAGGGTTTGGAACTTGTAAGGAGTATTGTAAGTTTGATGCTATTTCTGTAATAGATGGATTAGCTATAATAGATGAAGAAAAATGTGTAATGTGTGGTAAATGTATAGAGGTTTGTCCGAAATCTATAATACATATAAAACCAGCTAACAAAGAAGTAGTAGTTGAGTGTAGCAGTGAAGATTTTGGTAAAGCTGTTAGAGAAAAATGTAGTGTTGGATGTATAGGTTGTGGATTATGTCCATCTATATGTGAAGCTGTGTTTGTGTTAGAGGATGATGGAAAAGCAGCTGCTTATGTTGATGAGGTACCTTCAGAAGTAGAAGATGAAGCTAAAGACGCAGAAGCAAGCTGTCCAGTTAATGCAATAGTAGTAGAATAAAAAAGATGCTTAAGGCATCTTTTTTGCTTTATAAACAAAGTTTTATATTATTAAAAAAAGTCTTCAGATTTATGTAGAGGATGATATTTTAGATTATTACAGTTATTTAAAGTAGATAAATTAATATTACTTCCTATAGGTAATAATGTAGGCAAAGAGTTTATTGGAACTGTGCTTACTGAATCATCTTCTAATAAAATGAAAGCTTCAGAATGGTTATAATCTAGTATTAAACCTTTCATCACTACACCACCTTAATAATTTTACTTAGTATATGTAAAATAAAAAAAAATATACAAGTAAGGCTATTCTTACTTGTATATTTATAGATATAGATCTTTATAAACCATTTGAAATACTTTTAATGATTCTTCAATCCTTGGTTTTAGTAGATGTCTTCTATGTTGAAACTCTTTTTTCCCTAAATCTGTAAGGTAGTAAATCTTTTGGAACTTCTTCTTAGGATCATCCCACTTGCCAATTACCAGTCCGTCCTTTTCAAGCTTTTTTAAAAGTGGATAAATTCCTCCAGTACTTGGAGTCCAAAGATTAGAAGTTCTTTTAGATATTTTATTAGAAATATCATTGCCATTGGAAGGGCCTAAATGAAGAATAAATAAAACATAGATTGGAAGCAGGCCTTTGGTAAAAACTTGACCTACAGCTTCTTTTTCTTTTTGAATCTTTTTTAATTCAGCAACCTTTGCTTTATATTCTTCATAGAGCCTTTTTTCTTCTGCCTTTATATCATCGATATTTTTAAAATCATCCATAAGGTTTACTCTACAAGCTTTACAGAAAGTCCTAATAGTCCTGGACCGCCGTGTACTCCTAATGCTGGACTAAGAACATTTAGTTTTATGTTTTCTACATTTGGTAGCTTTGCAAGTTGTTCCATATATTTTGTTGCTTCTTCTTTACAAGCACATTCTAATACTGTAACTTCACATTTTCCTAAAGCAAGCTTTTCTTTTAGAAGCTCAGTCATTTTTGAAAGTGCTTGTTTTCTTCCTCTGGCTTTACATATAGTATAGTAAACTCCTGTATCATCAGTAGTAATTATAGGCTTTAAGTTTAATAATTCGCCAATTGTACCTGCAACCTTACCAATTCTACCACCTTTTTGTAAGTATTCTAAAGTATTAACAGTATAGAATCCAGTTATTCTTTCTCTTATTTTAGGTAGTGCTTCAACTATTTCTTCAAAGCTTTTACCAGCTTCAACAAGTTTAACTGCTTCTAAGACAACTTCTCCTTCAGGATAAGCAAGAATCTTAGTGTCATATACATATGATGTTAGCTTTGGGTGATCTTCTAACATTAATCTTAATGAATTACATGTTCCAGAAAGACCTCCTGAAAGACATATGGCAATAACATGAGTATAGC
>OLPU01002930.1_pt1 | contig 10795 bp, 10 predicted proteins | sample 1673111 | NCBI WGS metagenome assembly OLPU01 (sample SAMEA3136755, study PRJEB25190) | human gut metagenome | reverse complement strand
TAACAAAAGTATTACGAATGTTAATTAGTATGAACATTTACAGGGAAAGCTTGAAAACAGAAAGCCCTTTTGCTATAATCGAAAAGCTTGATTAGAAGAGTAAAAGATTCGGGATATAGCGGGTGCAGAGAAGATGGACAGCAAGATTAATGTTTTAGGTATATATATAGACAATTACACAGGCAAAGAAGCTATGAAAGAAGCGGTCGGATACATGGAGTCTGATCCGGTTAATATTGTAGAACTTCTTACAGTAGATGCAGTGATGGATGTAGATCTGCAGCAGGAGACGAAGGAACAGCTTAGAAGTTTCGATCTTGTGCTGGCAGGAGACAAGACAATTCTGGAAGCAGCAGAGATTACAGATCACAAGTGTCTGCGAGAGACGGAAGACAAAACATTTTTAAAGATGTTTTTAAGATATCTGGCAAGAAAGCATAAGCGGGTATATCTTTTGGTGGAATCGGAAGAAGAAGGACAGAAGATGTTCGGACATTTTGAAGAGTATTACAGAGGAACCCAGATTGTAGGTATGGCGAAAGTATCTGCAAAGAATCGGGCAGATGATATGCTGATCAATGCGATTAATGGCGAGGAAGTAGATTGTGTCTTGTCGGCACTTTCTTCACCGCTGCAGGAAGAACTGATTTCCAAGAATCGTAATGTGATGAATGCAAGAGTATGGCTTGGACTTGGAAAAGATGGAATTCCAGTGGTAGCGAAAGGCATTGGTGGGGGCAGAATCGGTCAGTTTTTTATGAAACAGATTTTTAAGAAGGAAATTGAAAAGAGTAAAAAAAGAGGAAACTAACAAAAAAACTGTAGTTTTCTCTTTATTTTTTTGTCAAAATATATTAATATAGAATTTGAGAATATGCTCTTTTACTAAAAAACAGGGCACTTTGTTGTGAAAAATGCATATTGATATGAGTGGAGGAGATGGATATGATATCTAATCAGATACTTCAAAACACAATTGAAGGATTGAAAGGAATTACAAGAATTGACTTCTGTGTGATGGATACAGATGGGAAACCGCTTGCAAGTACGATGACAGAACAGGAGAATTATGAAGAAGAAGTGCTGGCCTTTGTGGATTCTCCGGCAGATAGCCAGGTTGTGCGTGGATATCAGTTTTTTAAGATCTTTGAAGAACATCAGTTGGAATATGTGCTGTTGGCGAATGGTGGCAGTGATGATGTGTACATGGTTGGAAAGATTGCAGCATTTCAGATCCAGAATCTGTTAGTTGCATATAAGGAGCGTTTTGACAAGGATAATTTCATTAAGAATCTGCTTTTGGATAACCTGCTTCTTGTAGATATTTACAATCGTGCCAAAAAATTACATATTGACACAGAAGTGCGTCGTGTTGTATTTATAATTGAGACGGATCATGAGAAGGACAGCAATGCTCTTGATAATGTACGTAATCTTCTGGGAAACAAATCAAAAGATTTTGTGACAGCAGTAGATGAGAAGAATATTATCATTGTGAAGGAACTTGAGCTTGAAGACGGGCACAAGGAACTTGAAAAGATGGCGAACGGTTATCTGACACTGTTGAAAGATAATGGGGAAGAAGACGCCCTGATCGCATATGGTACCGTCGTACATGATATCAAAGAGGTATCTAAGTCTTATAAAGAGGCGAAACTGGCGCTTGATGTAGGTAAGATATTCTTCAGTGAGAGAAATGTTATTGCTTACAGTGCGCTTGGAATCGGAAGATTGATTTATCAGTTGCCGATTCCACTCTGTAAGATGTTCATCCGTGAGATTTTTGAGGGGAAATCGCCAGATGACTTCGACGAAGAGACATTAGCAACTATTAATAAGTTCTTTGAGAACAACCTGAATGTATCAGAAACATCCAGACAACTGTATATTCATCGTAATACGCTTGTATACAGACTGGATAAACTTCAGAAGAGCACAGGACTTGATCTTCGTGTGTTTGAGGATGCCATTACTTTTAAAATCGCTCTTATGGTAGTGAAATATATGAAGTATATGGAATCGATGGAGTATTAAATAATTAGGAGGAAACTATGATCGAATTAAAGGACGTAACCAAAGAGTACTCGAAGGGAATCTCTGCGCTAAATGGTATCAACCTTAAGATCGAGCAGGGCGAATTCGTATTTATCGTAGGTGACAGTGGATCAGGTAAGTCAACACTTATCAAATTGATCATGAAGGAGCTGGAGCCTACATCAGGTACTATTATTGTGAACGGACATAATCTGGGTCGCATGCGCCATAGAAAAGTCCCGATGTACCGAAGAAATATTGGAGTAGTGTTCCAGGATTTCAGACTTTTAAAGGATCGTAATATCTATGAGAATATTGCTTTTGCACAGAGAGTTACAGAGACCTCTGCAAGAGTGATCAAGAAAAAAGTACCGGCAGCATTGTCACTGGTGGGACTTGCACAGAAGTACAAAGCATTTCCAAAGGAGTTATCCGGTGGAGAGCAGCAAAGAGTAGCGATTGCAAGAGCAATCGTGAATGAACCGGCGATTCTTCTCGCTGACGAGCCTACAGGAAATCTGGACCCGACAAATTCATGGGAGATCATGAAGCTTTTGGAGGAGGCGAATGACAGAGGAACTACCGTTTTGGTCGTAACTCATAATCAGGAAATTGTAAACGAGATGAAGAAACGAGTTGTTACGATGAAAAAGGGAGTCATTGTAAGCGACGAGAAAAAAGGTGGGTATAATAATGAAAATTAGTACTTTTGGATATTCTATGAAGCAGGGTGTCAAGAACATAGGGAGAAATAAGATGTTTTCCATTGCATCTATTGCGACTATGTCAGCTTGTATTTTCCTGTTTGGCCTGTTTTATTCTATTGTTATGAATTTTAATTATATCGTACAGAAGGCAGAAGAGGGAGTTGCCATTACGGTATTTTTTGATGAAGAAGCAACACAGGAACAAAAAGATAACATTGGAGCTCAGCTTAAGAATGAAGACGGAGTATTAAGCGTCACTTATGTGAGTGGTGATGAAGCATGGGCAAAGTTCCAGAAGCAATATTTCCAGGGATCAGAAGAAGCAGCAGAAGGATTTAAAGATGATAATCCGCTTGCAAATTCTGATAACTATGAAGTATATATGTCTGATGTTTCCAAACAGAAAGATGTAGTAAGTTTTGCAGAAAGCCTGGATGGAGTCCGTAAAGTCAATAAATCAGATGTCGTTGCGAAGACGCTGACCAGTGTAAATAAACTGGTAGGTTATGTATCAGTTGCCATTATTGGAATTCTGTTAGCGGTATCTATTTTCCTGATCAGTAATACAGTTACCATGGGTATTACTGTCAGAAGAGAAGAGATAGCTATTATGAAATATATCGGAGCGAAGGATGGATTTGTCCGAGCACCGTTCGTGTTTGAAGGATTGCTCATCGGAGCAATCGGAGCTGTGATTCCACTTGGAATTCTGTACTTTGTATATGAGAAGGCAATTCACTATATTCTTGAGAAGTTCCATCTTCTTCAGAATATCATTAATTTCCTTCCGGTCACACAAGTATATAGAACACTTTTACCAGTAGGAATTCTTTTGGGAGTGGGAATCGGTTTTGTAGGAAGTTTCTTTACAATCAGAAAACATCTGAAAGTATAATAACATACGTACTGAATTGATAAGGGGGTACATATGATAAAGGGGAAGAAAATTATCAGTGCTTTACTGATCGGTACATTATGCCTGGGAATGTCGACACAAGTAAGAGCTACCGAGATTGATGACACGAAGCAAAAGGCTGAAGAACTTCAAAAACAGAAGGAAGCGGCAGAATCGGAACAGAAGTCACTGGAAACGCAGCTTATGGCAATTGTTTCGGAGATGGAAGATACGAAAGATCAGATTTCTCAGAAGGAAGAAGAGCTGGGGCAGAAAGAAGAGGAGCTTTTTGAGGCTCAGGCTCAGGAAAATGATCAATATGAGAGTATGAAAAAGCGTATCAAATATATGTATGAGAATGGAAATACTAAATTTGTTGATATTTTATGTCAGTCAAAAGATATTGGCGAATTTTTGAATAATGCAGAATACATATCCACTATATCATCATATGACAGAGAACAATTGGTGGCATATCAGCAGATTCGCAAGAAAGTTCAGGAACAGCAGGCTGCACTGGAAGAGGAATATGCAAAACTTGAAGACCTGCAGAATGATCTGATTGCAAAACAAACGAATGTCGAGAGCTTGAAAGCCAGCAAGGAAAGCGAGATTTCAAGTATCAGCGGAGAGCTGGAGCAGACGAATCAAAAGCTTGCAGAACTTCAGGCGGCCGCAGAAGAGGCAGCAAGAAAACAGAAAGAAAAAGAAGCCGCAGCTGCAGCAGCAAAGAAGAACAATAATAGTGGAAGTGCGGGAGGAGCTGTAGTCAGCGGAAATGGAATGTTTACGCATCCTTGTCCGGGATATAGTCGTATTTCCAGCACATTTGGATATCGTAATGCGCCACTTGCCGGAGCCAGTACAAATCACAAAGGAGTTGATTTTGCGGCATCAACTGGAACACCGATTTATGCGGCAGCAGCCGGAACTGTAACTTCAGCAGGTTACAGTGGTAAGGCTGGAAATTTGATTATTATTAACCATGGAAATGGACTTCTGACTTATTATATGCACTGCAATACAATTTTTGTGTCAGCAGGACAGAAGGTCAGTAAAGGACAGAATATCGGGCAAGTAGGAACAACAGGAAACTCTACGGGACCGCATCTGCATTTTCAGGTGATGAACAATGGAACACCGGTAAATCCGATGAATTACTTGTAGAAAAATAAGCCTCTGGCAGGATTGCAGAGGCGTTCTTGAATCAAATTGAATTTAAGACAGACGGGACTAAAAATATGAAAAATAAAAAAGGATTTTTACAGGGGGCGCTTTGTGGCGCCCTTGCCATGTTATTGGCAGCAGGACTGGTATCATGTGGATTAAAAGCAAAAAACAGCAACAGTGGAGAGAAAGATACAACAGAAGCAATCAGTTCAGAGACCGATAAAAAGCTGGAAAAACTGGAATCTTTGATTAACCAGTATTATCTGAAAGATGTAGATCAAGATGAACTTCAGCAGGGAATTTACGAAGGATATATTGCCGGATTGAATGATCCGTATTCTGTATATTATGATGAAGAAGCTACGAAGAGTTTTCAGGAATCTACAGATGGAGAATATGACGGTATTGGTGCGGTGATGTCGCAGAATAAGGAGACTGGAATCATTACCATCAGTCAGGTATATGAAGGTTCACCTGCAGAACAGGCTGGAATGAAGGATAATGATATTCTCTATAAAGTAGAAGATGAGGAAGTGACAGGAAAAGATCTGACAGAAGTCGTCAGTAAGATAAAAGGAGAAAAGGGAACGGATGTTAATTTGACAGTTCTTCGAGGTGACGACAGAGAAGAGGTTGCAGTAACAGCAACCCGCGATACGATTGAGTATCCTACAGTAAGCTCTAAGATGCTGGATAATGGAATTGGGTATCTTAGAATTACAGAATTTGATTCCGTGACATATGACCAATATAAGAATGCCTATAATGACCTGAAAAACCAGGGAATGAAAGGAATGGTCGTAGATTTGAGAAGTAATCCAGGCGGAAGTCTGAGTATTGTGTGTAAAATATTAGATGAGATTCTTCCAGAAGGAAAGATTGTATATACTCAAGACAAAAACGGAAAAGAAGAAGACTTCACATCAGATGAAGAGCATCAAATCGATATTCCAATGACTGTTCTTGTAAATCAATATAGCGCCAGTGCTTCTGAGATTTTTGCAGGTGCGATCCAGGATTATGATCTGGGTGCAATTGTGGGAACGCAAACTTATGGAAAAGGTGTTGTACAGCAGATCTTTGATTTGAAAGACGGAACTTGTGTGAAACTTACAATTGCCAAATACTTTACGGCAAAAGGTCAGGATATTGATGGAAAAGGAATTACACCGGATGTAGCAATTGATTATCAGGCAGATGAAAACAATCCGGAAGCAGATAATCAGTTGAATAAAGCAATTGAAACCCTACAGGGAGAGATGCAGTAAGCAGCTCAATTGGGGACACCGTTAATCGCAGATGGGGACGTAGCAAACTTTTAAAATGCTACGTCCCCAATTAAGTTGCCAAGCATACGACAAAAAGGTCCGGTGGACCTTTTTTAGTTAAAACTGTGAAAATTTTGATCCCATCCACGGCCGGATTCCGGCAATCATTTTTTCGTCAGGCTCAATCAGAATATTATACATCTGCTGATTTAGAAAAATAATGATGGAATAAATTGCCGCATTTCCCTCTCCGGAAGTATAATCGCAGGTTTTTACTGGCTTAAAAGAAGCAAGCTTACTGGATCCTTTTGGAGCAATCATCTCAGCTTCTTTGATATCAAAAGAGCAGAGTTCTTTTCTTTTTGACTTGCTGTAAATTGCGGTGATGTCCAGTTCATGGTTGACCAGTGAATACTCATACTCAACACTAAGATTTGGAAAAATGTAAAAATAAGCAGTGACACCAAGTACTACAGCGATGATAATAGACAGAAATCCTAGAAACAGAGCACCGATCGTTAAAAATAAAATTATGAAAACTACAACGATGATGCGAATAACTAACGGATTTCCTTTTTGTTTTTTTGTTATAAGTTGTTCATGAAAATTATCATTCATGTGAAACATTCCTTTCTGATTGTAAGTAATTCAGTATCATGATCGCAATTTTAAAGGTCATAGCGTCCTCGAACTGACGAAGGTCAAGACCTGTTCTTTTTTCGACTTGTTCCAGTCGGTAAATAAGTGTATTGCGATGCATATGAAGCTGTCGTGCAGTTTCTGCAATGTTCAGGTTGTTCTGGAAGAATTTGTCGATGGCAGCTAAAGTGTCCTTATCTAAATGTTCGGAAGTTATACCACCGAATATCTCAAAAAGAAAATCTTCGCAAAGTTTTTCAGGCAACTCGTGAATCAATCGTCCAATCCCTAACTTGTTAAAAGGAAATACAGATTGTTCTGAATAAAAAAGTTTACCAACTCTCAATGCAAGCGCAGTCTGTTTATAAGCAGAAGGCAGGGCGTGCAGATCGGGAATAAGATCGCTGTAGGCAATCTGTACATGAGTCAGCGCTTCCATACTTAGAGTATCGATCATGGTATGTGCCAGATCGTGAATATCTTCGGATGTGCAGCCATCTTTTACCGGATAAAGCATTGCAAGTTGAAATTCATTTACAGGAACGATATATATTTTTTCTTGAAATGGAAACAACTGTTTCAATACCTCTGTAACTGTTTCGTCCATTTTTTTTGAGGATTCGAGCAAAAAAAGATAACGAGGTTTTACAGCACGAATATGTAATCTGGCAGCACGTTCACTAATCTCGCAATCCTGTGCAGTACCTGTCATGAGATTTAACAAAAAATAATTCTTGTTATACTTCTCTTTATAAGCAGCACAAAGAGAACGAATCTGCCGGATTGACTCGTCTATCTTCTCTTTGGAAGCTTCCGGTTGTATGTGAATATCCAAAGCGATGCCGGTTGCCCGTGTAAGCTCTTCTAATGCTTTGGAAAGTTCCTGAGATTGCTCCATAAAAATAACCCTCTTTTGCATAAATTAGAAAGAGCTGCACCTTCGTACAGCTCTTTCATTGTATCTTCCATAACAGTAGAACCGTTATTGTTATTTTATACGATTAGTTTGCAATCGTCAACTCTGTCTCTTTGTCGAAGATATGAATCTTGCTCATGTCAAATGTGAAGGAAGCTTTATCTCCGCTTCTGAGCTCTGTTCCGGAACCAACTCTTGCAGTTACCTGAGTTCCTGCAACATCGAAGTATAAGAATACTTCAGCTCCAAGAAGCTCATATACGTTAATTGTAGAGTGAACAGTACCTGCATTCTCACCTGTAAATGTAGCTGCAACATGTACATCCTCCGGACGGATTCCGAGGATAACTGTCTTTCCAGCATATCCTTTATCGATGAGAGCCTGTTTTTTATCAGCTGGCACTGGAAGCTCATGTCCACCAACAGAAAGTGTAACATCAGATCCGTTAACTTTAACTTCAGCATCTAAGAAGTTCATCTGAGGTGATCCGATGAATCCAGCTACGAACAGGTTGCATGGTTTTGTATAGAGGTTCTGAGGTGTATCTACCTGCTGAACAACTCCATCTTTCATAACAACAATTCTTGTACCAAGAGTCATAGCCTCTGTCTGGTCATGTGTTACATAGATGATTGTAGCACCCAGTCTCTGGTGGATCTTGGAAATCTCGATACGCATCTGTACACGAAGTTTAGCATCCAGGTTGGAAAGAGGCTCATCCATAAGGAATACCTTAGGATTACGTACGATAGCACGTCCCATAGCAACACGCTGTCTCTGACCACCGGAAAGAGCCTTCGGTTTACGATCAAGAAGTTTCTCAAGGTCAAGGATTCTTGCAGCTTCACGAACTGCTTTGTCGATCTGGTCTTTCGGAACTTTACGAAGTTTAAGTCCGAATGCCATGTTATCATATACTGTCATATGAGGATACAGAGCGTAGTTCTGGAATACCATTGCGATATCACGGTCTTTAGGCTCTACATCGTTCATAACTTTGTCACCGATCTTTAATGTACCGCCGGAAATTTCTTCCAGACCAGCAATCATACGAAGTGTAGTAGATTTACCACATCCTGAAGGTCCTACGAAAATGATGAATTCTTTATCTTCGATCTCCAGATTGAAATCTTTAACTGCCTGGAAACCATTTGGGTAAGTTTTGTTAATGTGCTGTAATGATAAGCTTGCCATGATTATTATTCCTCCAAAATTATTTCATATTGTTTTTGCTGATTGATTACTTGTTTTTTTCATCTGTAGACAGTATAACGAAAAGGAGGGGGGATGGCTAGGGAAGAATCGTACAAAGATTTGTTGGGTTTCTTGTCAATCTGACGAAAAGCTGAAATGGGCATCCGGGGATTACGTCAAACTGTCAAAAGACATGAGAAAAACGCAGGACAAAATGACGAAATTCTGTCTGCGTTTCTCAAAATTGGAGTTAAAATATGAAGGATCTGGTGAGAGAACACGAATATTGTGCTAAAGTTACAGGGTACCCAGAGAAAGCAAATCCTCAGGAAGCATTTTTGGCAAATTCTGTGTTGACCAGTTCTGCATACGATGTACGTTCTTTCAGTTCACCTGCATCTTCCAGGATATCCTGCAGCAGTTCAAAACCATCCTGCCCGAACACCAGATTTTCTTTCCAGGTGTCCTGATCGTAATAACGTTTTACAATGGCTGTGATGGTATCCAGATCTGTTTCCGGGAACTGAGGCTCGATGATTTCTGCGATTTCCTCAGGAGTGTGGTTCTGGACAAAATCCATACCTTTTTGCAGAGCATTGGTAAATTTCTGCATGATATCAGGATTCTTTTTCATATAGCTGGTTTTGGCACTATAGGAGGTGTATGGCACATAGCCGGAGTCAACACCCAGGGATGCCACAACATATCCGGCACCCTGCTTTTCAAGAGCAGTAGCAGAGGGTTCAAACTCCACAGTAAAGTCTGCTGAATTATTTCCTGTAAAAGCAGCCGCAGTGGAGCCAAAGTCAATACTCTGGTCAATAGACAGATCTTTCTGAGGGTCAAGTCCATTCTGCTTCAGAATATACTCAAATACCATTTCCGGCATGCCACCCTTGCGGCCTCCAAGAACTTTTTTGTTTTTCAGATCTTCCCATTTAAAATCCGGCATTTCTTCTCTTGCCACAAGGAAATTTCCGGCCCGCTGGGTAAGCTGTGCAAAGTTTACAACAGGATCGGTAGCTCCTTCCTGATAGGCATAAATAGATGCTTCTGCGCCCATAAATCCGATATCTGCCTCACCGGATATGACTGCGGTCATAGTTTTATCGGCTCCAAAGCCAGTTACAAGGGTCAGATCAAGCCCCTCATCTTTAAAATACCCTTTTTCAATTGCTACATACTGCGGAGCATAGAAAATAGAATGTGCCACTTCATTTAAGGTAACCTTTGTAAGCGGCTTATCATCCGGACTGTCCTTTTTCTTTGCAAATACTGTTACCGGTAGAGCAGTCACAGCGAGTATAACCGCAGTTGCCAGCGCGATCCATTTTTTATTTTTCATACAGATACTCCTTTACAAACTTCTGCTGTTAAGATATGCAGGAGGCAGAGGAATCGTTCATATATATCAGTCAAATAGATGTTTTACATTTTTATATAAAAAACATCAAAATTGAAGCATTTCTTGTACCTGAACACACATGGGGGCATCTAGTATACTTGATTGATGATACTTATCTATTTACAGTTAATACCATTTGGTTTGGAGCAGATAGCGGGTATGCGTTTTTTAATAGGCTTGCTGAATATAAAGCTAGCCAGTAAAGTGGGGATATGTAAATTTTTATCAACCATATTTATTATAATATTAATTTTCACAAACCTAGAAAAACTAGTATGCCTTATATAATTGAATATTAAACACTAAATTATTTCTATTCCTCCCTAGGTATAATAAACGCATTTTCAGCTTTGTTTAAACCAATTTTAGGATAGTAGCCCATCGCACTTGGAGCAGAAAGTAATATAATTGCAACCTTCTCTCCTAATATTTTTCTACTCATACTAATAAGGGTTTTTCCTATACCTTGTTTTTGATATTCTTTATCTATTGCAAAATCAGACAAATAGCAGGCATAAGAAAAGTCTGTCATTCCACGTAAGATACCAACTAATTTATCATTATCC
>OLPU01002928.1_pt1 | contig 10800 bp, 8 predicted proteins | sample 1673111 | NCBI WGS metagenome assembly OLPU01 (sample SAMEA3136755, study PRJEB25190) | human gut metagenome | reverse complement strand
AGGCCGGGGCGGCCAGCGTGGCCTGCGTCGACGTGAACTACGGCCAGCTGGCGTGGCGGCTTCGGCAGGATGGGCGCGTGGCCGTGTTCGAGCGCACGAACATCAAGGACGCCGATCCCGCCGAGGTCGGCGCACCCTTCGACCTCATTGTCATCGACGTATCCTTCATCGGCCTGGCAGCACTCGCCCCCCTCTTTCCCCGCTTCAGCCGCCCGGGCACGATCTTCATCGGCCTGGTGAAACCTCAGTTCGAATCGGCCCACGACGAGACCGACCGGGGCGTCGTCCGCGATGAGGCAGTGCGACTGCGCACTGTGGAGGAAGTAAAGGCCGCCCTCGCCGCCGCAGGGTTCACCGCAACCGGGGTGGTCGAATCCCCCATCACCGGCCCCGAAGGCAACGTGGAATACCTCGTCCGCGCCGTCTTTCGCAACAAGTCCGAGGCAATCTGAGAAGGAGCCTGCGGCGATTCCGCGACTCGCATTGGGTTCAGTCAACGAACCCTCCGATTTCTGCACGAGATCTCGAGTTATAAGCGTCTGCGAGCAGCCCATTGAGGCACTTCGAAGGATCTTTTCAGCAAACCCCCAGGTCACGCTCTTCAGATCAAAAAGATTCCGTTCGGCATCTCGACATCGGACGCTTACAACTCGCGATCTGCTGCAATTTCAGGGCAGCTCGTCGACCGAAGGCCGATGATCATCTTCAAGTGATGCTCCGGCACCCATCCCGAACTCGGCCGCACGAAGCGCCTTCTTGCTTGACCCATCTCAGCAGGCCGCACGGTTTGCGAACGTGAGCTACGCATCGTCCTCTTCTGAGGGGGAGACTGGCGGAAAGTGCTGGTGGTGAAATGCGCGCAGCTCGTGGCGAAGCTGCAGATGGCGGTCGAGAAACAAGACAGGGCGCACAGGAGTTCTGCCTCTTGTTTTGCGCGAGAGGGCGTCGGCTATCTCGATGAACTCTGAGACGCTATCGATCTGCGAAGACGTAACCGTTACAACATCGAAGCCATCGGCGATGAGGGCGTCGCGGCGCCGGGAATCACGCGCCTGCTGATGTCGCCCGCCATGAAAGGCAAGGCCGTCGTACTCCGCCGCAACGCGGGCCTGCGGCCACAGAAGGTCGCATACCACCCGATCGCCCCGTGCGATGCGCGCCGCCTCCTCCGAAAGCGCAACCGGCTCGTTGGCGAGTGCCGGAGGCAGGCCCAAACCGCCCCACCGCATGGGCGTCATAAGCAACGCATCCATTTCCGTCTCCTTGGCAGAAGCAGATTTCGCGCAGACGAACTGAACAGCGATGCGCGCTTTCCGCAGGCCTTTCATGCCCTCGACGCGGTTAACGAACGCGGAGAGTCGGGCCGGCGTTGTAAGCTGCGCCCGCACGAGCGCGCCCGAACGATTCGCCTCAAGGGGATAGCATCCGCAAAACTCATATCCCAAAGCAATGAGCTCGCCCATAGGGAGGGTTTCGGCCAGTTGGACAAGCACAAGTTCAGGAGAGCATACGGCCACGCCGGGAGCGATTTCGAGAAAGGCCCCACGCGGCAGCGGCGCAGCAAGCTGATGGAAGCAAACACGCTTCGTGGAATGACGCCCGATTTTGGGCCGCGCGAGAACGTGAAGAGGGCGCTCGACCGTGGCGTTGTCCCATAGCTCTTCGAGCATTCGCTTCAGGCTGGGCCTTTTCGCACTCTCGATGGCCGCACGAACAGCAGCCTCGGTATCTGCGGCACGGGCAAGCGAGCTGAAGCCCTTCAAATGGGAGGAAGGAAGGTGCCCCACATCACGCGAACGCAGATCGTGGAAGGCACGCAAAGCCAGAGGATGATTGCACGACCACATCCTGAGAAAAGCCAAAGCTGTTGTATGACTGAAGATCACTTCCATGTGCTGCAAGATAACAGGCTTTAGCTGTCGCGAGGCGTACATGCGGTAAATCTGCCGAACCGACATTCATGAGCAGAACAGTTACTTTTATCGCAACCGCGCCTTTGCACGTTGAAAGAAGGCCTGAACTGCTTGGCAGAAGTAGCTCGCACGAACCGTCCTCGCTCACGGGAAAACGAAGCGCAACGACCGTCCTGAGAACATTGGCGGTTCACGCAGAGTGATTGCCGACGGGTTCAGTCAACGAAGATGCCCTTTTCTGCATGAGATCTCGAGTTATAAGCGTCATCTCTTTCCAAGAAAGACCACAGCTAGAAAGGACTTTTGGAAAACACCAGTTCAGAGAAGCGCGCAGAACTGCGGTGCTTTCGCGCCGGCCCCTCAGCAACTCCCGAGACGCTTATAACTCGAGATCTCATGCAGAAACCGAGGGGTTCGTTGACCGAGCGGGCCATCAGTCGTTCGGATCATCGCGATAGGCGGCGCGGGCGAGATACGCGCAAAAGACCGATGACTGTCCGAGACCCAGTAGGCACAATGCCGCCGCACGGGCCCGCGCAGAAAAATGGAGCCCCATAGCGGGACTCCATTGGAGATCCTTCGACTCGCTTCGCTCGCTCAGGATGACGCCTGTTCTACGGCAGAAGCAGCTGGGCGATTTGCACGGCGTTCAGGGCCGCTCCCTTGCGGATCTGGTCGGCCACATCCCAGAAGGCGATGCCGTGGGGCACGGTCGGATCCTTGCGCAGACGTCCGACGAAGGTGCCGTCGGTGCCAGCAAGCAGACCAGGCATCGGGTACACCTTGTTCGCGGTGTCATCCATCACCTCCACGCCGGGGGCCGCCTCGAGCGCCGCGCGGGCCGCCTCCACGGTCACCTCATCGGCGAACTCCACGTTGATGGCCTCACCGTGGCAGCGCAGCACCGGCACGCGCACACAAGTGGCCGCCACTTCGATGGCGGGGTCGCCCATGATCTTCTTGGTCTCGACGACCATCTTCCACTCCTCTTTGGTGGAGCCGTCGTCCAAAAAGACGTCGATATGCGGAATGGTGTTGAAAGCGATGCGGTGGGCGAAAGCGGAGATTTCCAACTCGTCCTCGGGAGTGCCGTCCAGGAAGGCGCGGGTCTGGTCGTACAGCTCGGCCATGGCCGGCGCGCCGGCACCGGAAGCAGCCTGGTAGGTGGACACCACGACGCGCTTGATGGGGGAGAGGTCGTAAAGCGGCTTCAGCGCGACGACCATCTGGATGGTGGAGCAGTTCGGGTTCGCGATGACGCCGGAATGCCAGGCCACGTCCTGGGGGTTCACCTCGGGCACCACCAGCGGCACGTCCTCATCCATGCGGAAGGCGCTGGAGTTGTCGATCATGACGGCGCCGGCAGCGGTGACCGCCTCGCGCATCTCCTTGGACACGGAGGCGCCGGCTGAGAACAGCGCGATGTCGACGCCCTCGAAGGACTCCGGCGTCATCTCCTGCACGGTAAGCTCGCCGGCCGGCACGAGTCCGCACCCCTCGAAGGGCACCTTCTTGCCAGCCGAGCGCGCACTCGCAAGAGCGCGAACCTCACTCGCCGGGAAATCCACGTCGTGCAGCACGCGCAAAAACTCCTGCCCCACCGCACCCGTCGCTCCGGCCACAGCCACCACGGGGTTTGCCGGCATTTCCTTCGTCCAAGTCATGTTGGTTCTCTTTCTCTTCTCGAATGAATATCTCACTTGGTTGGGAGGGACGACCAAGGTCGCCCCCTACGGGATTAGCTAGAAACGAATCACAAGTTCGCCCAAGGAAGTCAGCGAGGTTGCGACAGGTGCCTGGAATTGGGCCGCCTTTGGGCCAAGTTGCCTTTGCGCAACGCCGAGCCCAAAACAAGGGCCAAGGCCAGGCGCAGTCGCAACCGCAGCGTCGGCGTTCCCGACGTTGCGTCAGCAACGGCGGAACATCAACGGCCTTTCTTCATTTTGGCGGCGATCTCTTCCGCTGAAAGCTGGGTTTCCACGAACACGTCGTCGGAATCGAGCCCGAAGGCGGTGTGCAGGCACTGGACGGCCTGCACCGCCTGGGCCGCGTCCACGATCATGGACAGGCGGATAGGCGAGGTGGAGATGGCCACGATGTTGATGTTGTTGTCGCCCAAAGTCTGGAACGTGCGCGAGGCGACGCCCGGCGACGACTTCATGCCCGTGCCCACCAGCGACACCTTCGCGATGTCCTCGTCGACGATGAACTCGCGAGCGCCGATCTCGGGCACGATGCGCTCCATGGTCTCCTTGGCGCGGGGCAGATCGGCCCCGGGAGTCGTGAAGGAGATGTCGGTGAAGCCGGCCTCGGACACATTCTGGATGATCATGTCCAGGTTCACGTTGGCAGCGGCCAGCGCCCCGAACACGCGAGCGGCCACGTTCGGCGCATCGGGCACCTGGCGGATGGTCACCTTCACTTCCGACGTGTCGCTGGCGATGCCGGTAATGACGGCTTCTTCCATTTCGTACTCCTCCTTGACATAGGTTCCCTCGGCCTCCGAGAATGCGGAGCGAGAATGGATGACCACTTTCCATTTGCGGGCGAACTCCACCGCGCGGCTCTGCAGCACACCCGAGCCGGCGCTGGAGAGCTCCAGCATGTCGTCGTAACAGATGGAATCGAGCTTGCGGGCCCGGGGCGCGATGCGCGGGTCGGTGGTGTAGACGCCGTCCACATCGGAGTAGATCTCGCAGACGTCGGCATTAATGCCCCAGGCGATGGCCACCGCCGTCGTGTCCGACCCGCCGCGACCGAGCGTGGTGATGTCGCCGTTGGCGTCGATGCCCTGGAATCCGGCGACCACGGGAATGGCGCCATCGTCCAGCGCGTCTAAGATGCGCTCGTTGTGCACCTTCACGATGCGCGCCTTGTTGTGCGTGCCGTTGGTCTCGATGCCCGCCTGGCGGCCGGTGAAGCTGATGGACTTGTAGCCCAAAGCCTCGATGGCCATGGCCAGAAGCGTCATGGAAACCTGCTCGCCGGTGGACAGCAGCCGATCCAGCTCGCGGGCCGGCGGCGCCGTCGTGATGGCGGAGGCGAGCCCCATGAGCTCGTCGGTGGTCTTGCCCATGGCAGACACCACGGCCACCACCTCGTCCCCGCGCTGGCGCATGCCCACCAGGCGCTTGGCGACGTTTTTGATGCGCTCGGGGGAGGCAACCGACGTGCCCCCGAATTTCGCGACGATCAGAGCCATTGCGCTTGCTCTCCTTCGATACGGAACTAGTCGAAAATGCAAGTGGGCACCACTATAGCAAAGTTGCAAGGTCAATGAGGGCGAGCGCAGCCCGTACGGGCGCATCTTCGGTCGGAATGCCATCAGCGGCCACGGGCGGCGAGCGGCCATCCGGCCCCGGGGATGCCGACCACCCCGCCGAGGCACCCCCGGCCACCCCGCCAGGTGACGCCGGCCAGCTCGCCAAAGGAGCACCGTCTGCTCCGTCTACCTAGTATGTCGGTTTTCCGACGGACGACACCCACCGTCCGCTGGCGGCCGCACCATTGTTTATGATGGCCTGTGTACCTATCATGATCGCTTTGCATTCAACATCGGGCAACGCCATCGGAGAGGAGAAGCCATGCCGGCCATCATCACGCACGACCTGTTCGGGAAAGACGTGTACGGCAAGACCTTCGATACCATCGGAGGTTCCCGCGATGCGGCCGAGGCCTTCCTTTTGGGCAACCAGGGCCCCGATCCTCTGTTCTTCGTCGCGCCCGATCCGCGCTACCGCCGCGTGGGAAAGCTGGCCTCAACGCTGCATCGGACGCGCCCGGCAGAATTCCTCGTGGCCCTGAAGAGCGCTGTGCGCGAGCTGCCGGCGCAGGAGCGCTCCGTCGGACGCGCCTACGCGCTGGGCTACGTATGCCATTACCTGCTGGACAGCATGGCGCATCCGCTCATCATTAGCCAGGTCGATGCCTTGTGCGGCGCTGGCGTGGAAGGCCTTACGGCCGAGGACGCCCACGAGGTGCACGCCGTTATCGAGACCGAGCTGGACGAGCTTGTGCTGACGGCCAAGCGCGGCGAGACCGTGGCCACCTACCACCCCGCCACCTCGGTGCTGCGCGGACGCGACAGCATGCTGGATACCGTGGGGCGCCTGTACGCCACCGCCATCGACGACGCCTTCGGCCTCACGATGCCCAAGGGCATGTTCAAAAGCGCCGTGCGGGCCGAGCGCGCGGCCCAGCGGGCCCTCTACTCCCCTACCGGCGCCAAGCGCGCCGTGCTCTCCGCTGCCGAGCGCCTCGTGCGCCCCCATGCCATGACCGGGGCCATGAGCCACCGAGCCGCCGAGCGCGCCACTTCCGCCTTCGCCAACGACGAGCGCGCGCCCTGGCGCCATCCGGCCACCGAGGCCGTCAGCCGCGCCAGCTTCTGGGATCTGTACGACCAGGCGCGCGCAGGCGCCCTGGACGCCATTAAGGCCATGGATGCCGACGACTTCGACCTGGCCGCTTCCCACCGCCTCACCGCCGACGTGAACTTCTACGGCGAGCCCGTGGTGGCCCTCGTCGTGGCCGTGGAAGACGCCGCGGCCGGCGACGACGTCCCCGACGTGCGGAATCGGTAGGAACGCCCATGACCCTCGAGACCGCCTTCGACCTCCCCTTCTGGTTCGAGTTCGCCGCCACCGTCACCGGCGGCCTGTCCGGCGGCATGTCCGCCGTGCGCGCCCGCTACGACATCTTCGGCACCGTGGCCATCGCCTGCATCACCGGCATGGGCGGCGGCATCATCCGCGACATCCTGCTGCAGAACTACGGCCTGTACGCCTTCCAAAGCCCTTGGTTTCTCCTTTCCTGCGCCCTGGCCGGCGTGGCGGTGTTCTACTTCGGCAAGCTGGCCACCTACCTGGACCCCATCGTCGACCTCCTGGACAACATCTCGGTAGCCCTGTGGGCCATCATCGGCGCGTCGAAGAGCCTCTCGGCGGGCCTTACCGTCATCCCCTCAGTAGTGCTCGGCACCATCACCTCCATCGGCGGGGGCATCTCCCGCGACGTGCTCATGAACCGTCCGCCCGTCGCCTTCCAAACCGGCCCCATTTACGGCAGCGCGGCTCTTATCGGCTGCATGGTCTACTGCCCGCTGAAGGCCAACGGCATCCTGCCCGACACGGCGGGCATCCTGTGCGCCGGCCTCATCATGGTCCTGCGCTACCTGTCCCTCATCATGGGCTGGCGCACCAAGCCGCCCCGCGACTACTCGGACACCGTGGTGGAAAGCGTGGCGCGGCCGATGCGCTTCATCGCGCGCAAGGTGCACGTGCCCATGGGCAAGACGGCCCGCGAGCGCCAGGGCACGACCAAGTTCGACCGCTTCAAGAGGAAGGGCAAGAAGCTTTACGACCGTCTGAGCGGCCGTTGGATGGACGACGACGGTGAGCACTTCCAACCCACCGTGCTCATGGATAAACTGGTGGTGCCCTTGGCCGACGAGGACGAGCACGTCGCAGAGCCGGCGCCGGACCCCTCCGATCGCCTGTTCGTCGACCGCGACGAGCTCTACCGCATCATCGGCCTCGACCACGAGCCCCGCCGCACCGGCCCGCAGGCAGCGGTGAAGGATTCTGCCGCGGACGCCCAGGACACAGAAGATGCGGGAAGCGAGAAAAAGGAAGGCGTGGAAGGCGCCGACGCGGATGCGGCACGAAAAGCCGACGACGAGCCGGCCTTCGACCCCTTCGAACCGCAAACCCCCGACCCGAAGAAGCCCCAGCACAACCCCCGCGACCAGAAGAAGCGTTCATGACGCTCTCCCGTCGCCAGGACACCAAATTCGTGCAGGATTTTGCGATAGGGAGAGACCAAGGCGGCCCAGCAACCGATTTAGAGTCTCCCTATCGCAAAATCCTGCACGAATCACCCAGACGCGCTCTCTCTAGCGAAAAATCTTGCACGGAAATACGGCGACCGTCGCCGCACACTGAACAAGCTCGCCGCTTGGCCTGCAGACATCCCCGTAGGGACCGGCCTCGATCGGCACTCCCGAGCCAGAACGTCCGCCAATGCAGAAAGGGCGGCGCTTGCGCCGCCCCTACGTAGGTGTACCGATTCCCCGATCCTGAGCCTACATATTCTTCAACAGAATCGTGCTCATGAGGTCGGCGGTGTGCTCGCAGGCGTCGCAGCAGCTCTCCATGAAGGCGTACAGGCGCGACCACTTCAGCACGTGCATGGGCTCGTCGGCGTGGTTCACATGCAGGTTGCGGATGACCTCCACGTACAGCGCGTCGGCCTCCTCCTCGTTGTCGGAGACCTGAATGACCAGCTGCTTGAAGTTCTTCGACTTCTTGAAGTTGCGGAAATCCTCCATGGCGGCGTCCACGGCCTTGCACGACTTGCGGATGAGGGTGGCGAAGCGCAGGGCGTCCTCGGGAATCTGATGGATGTCGAACATGTAGAAGTACTGCAGCACGTCCTCGATCTCATCCAGAATCTCGTCCAGCGCGCCGGCCAAAGCCACGATGTCCTCGCGATCGAACGGCGGCATGAAGTCGTTGCCGACGTGCTTGTAGATGTCGTGGTTGATCATGTCGCCGGCGTGCTCGAGCGCATGGGCCTCATCGAGCACCGCGCGCAGGGCAGCGGCATCGGTGAAGTTCTCCATGGCGCGCACAAGGACGCTCGCCTCTTGCACGGCCAGATCGGACAGCTCTTCGTAGGCGTCGAAGTAATCGTACTTGTGTTTCTTGGCCACTGGACTTCCCTTCTCGTGTTACAGGATCATAAGGAACAACTTGGCACAGGCGAAGCCCAGGATGCCGCACCCGGGGAAGGTGAGCACCCACGTCTTCACCATATCGATGGCGATAGACCATTTCACGGACTTGGGGCTCTTCGCGGCCCCCACGCCCATGATGGCCGTCGTGTTGGTGTGCGTCGTGGAAACCGGCAAGCCCCCGAAGGTGGCGAGCATAAGACTCACGAACGTGGAGAGGCTGGCGGCGAATCCCTGGAACGCCTCGAGCTTCACCATGTCCATGCCCACGGACTTGATGATGCGCTCGCCGCCCACGGCCGTACCGAGGCCCATGTTGAAGGCGCAGAAGATCATGAGCCACATGGGCATAGCCACGCCCGACAGATCCATGCCCATGCCGGCGGTCATCATGATGGCCAGCATGAAGATGGACATGAACTTCTGGCCGTCCTGGGCGCCGTGCATGAAAGCCACCCCGGCGCCAGAGCAGATCTGCGCCCACTTGAAGAACGAGTTCGCCTTCAGGCGATCCACATTGCGGCACATACGGCCGATGACCTTGTAGTTGATCCAGCCCAGGCCGAACCCGAGCAGCGTGGAGAGCAGGATGCCGTAGACGACCTTCATCCACTCGGCGCCGTTGATGGCGTCCAGGCCACCCTGAACGGCGATGGCCGCGCCGGTGAGGCCGGCAATGAGCGAGTGGGATTGCGAGGTGGGAATACCGAACCACCAGGCCGCCGCGCCCCAGACGATGATGGCGACCATCGCCGCCATGAGCGCCGTCAGGGCCTGATGGGAGTTGCCGCCGAAGTCCACCATGGAGAAAATGGTATGGGCCACCGCCGTGGAGACCAGCGACACGAGCAAAAGCCCCAGGAAATTGAACACCGCCGCCATGATGATGGCATGCCGAGGCTTCATGGCCCGAGTAGAGACCGCCGTGGCGATGGCATTGGGCGCATCCGTCGCGCCGTTCACAATGATAACGCCGATATTAAGCAGAGTCACCACCAGAAGGATGGGGTTCTGCATAAGCTCGGAGAGGAAAAAGGTCCACTCGATCGTCACGGAGTTCCTTCCAACAGATAAGCTGCACCCAGAAAATGCGCAGTGGCCCAAGTCTACCCTATGACACGCCGTCAATGAGACAGACTGCTGTGTTTTTTTTGAAAAAGCTCCTACTCGGGGTCGCCGTAGAGGGCGAAGACGCGGCGGCGCTCGGCGCCGATGGTGGTGAGGTTGTTGTGGCCGGGAAGGACCGCCGTGTCGTCGGGCAGCGCCGCGAGCTTCTTCAAGGAAGCGCGCATGTCAGCCATGGAACCGCCCTTGAAATCAGTGCGCCCGATGGTGCCGGCGAACAGCGTGTCACCGGAGAGGAGCACCGGAAGCCCCTTGGGATGGTTGCCGAACTGCGGGATATCGAACAGGCAAATGGAACCGGGGGTGTGGCCGGGCGTCGCGATGACCTTCCACGTCATACCGCCTACCTGGACCTTGTCGCCATCCTTCACGGTACGGTCGACCGGGCATGTCTCGAAGGGACGGTCGTCCCGCGGCAGCTCCTCGTCGCCCGAGATCACCGGGGCGTCGATGGCCGAGGCGATGACGAGCGCGCCCGTCTTCTCGCGCAGCGCGCGCGCCGCGCCCACATGGTCGAAATGCCGGTGCGTGAGCACGATGGCGTCCACCTTGCGGCCGCCGAGCGCCTCCAAGATAGCATCCGCCTTGCAGGAGGGGTCCACCACCATGGTGGACTCGCCGTCCGATATGAGGTACACGTTGTTCTCCAGCATGCCGAGCACGAGGTACTCCACCGACACGCACGTTCCTTTTGCCTGGTTAGCCATGGGGTGTTCCTTCCCTATTTCTTCTTGCCGCTCTCGCCGGGGAGCATGCGGCGCGCGTCGAACACGCCCTCGATGCCCCTCAGCTTGCTAAGGATGAGGTCGATGTGCTTGATGTCCGACACTTGGAACAAAAAGCGCATCTCGGCCATGCCGTCGCGGTGCGAAGTCGTGGACGACGACAGCACGTTCGCGCCCACCTCGGAGAGCACGACGGCCACGTCGCGCAGCAGGTTCATGCGGTCGAGCGCCTCGATATAGATCTCCACCTGGTAGGTGGCCGCCGTGGGCGTCCCCTCCCATTCCACCTCGATGATGCGCTCGG
>OLPU01002927.1_pt1 | contig 10804 bp, 8 predicted proteins | sample 1673111 | NCBI WGS metagenome assembly OLPU01 (sample SAMEA3136755, study PRJEB25190) | human gut metagenome | reverse complement strand
AGAAGCCAAGCTGGGCCGGACAGCAACTCCGGCGCCTGAATGCGGACAGGCAAAGCTCCGTGTAAAATTTATTGGGAGGGAATATAATTGAATAAGATCTCTAAGAAGATTGTTTCGCTGATCACTATGGCGGCTTTTGTGCTGACGTTAGTGCCAGCGGCAGCTTTCGCGGCAGATGCTACTACTTATAAAGTAGAAAACACCGATACTGGTGTGCTTACTGTTACGGTTGATCTCGCTGATAGTGTAGCATTGAAAACTGCCAAAGTTAATGTTGATTTTCTTAATGCACAGGGTGCAAGCATTGCAAGTAGTTTAGATGCTACTGTTGATGTAACAGCTACTGGTACAGAAACAACTAATCCTAGTTCTGTAAGTGCACTCGCTACAAAGGGTGTTACTGCTTCTGAGAAGCAGGTTGTTTTCACCTTCACTGGTTTAAAAGCTGGCGATTATAATGTTGTTGCTGGTTTAGATGCTGATGGCGGTCAAGCTAATTTCGCCAATATCGAAGCTGCAAAAACTGTTAACGTTGCAGAAACTGCTAATGTAAAATATTCTGTCTATGGCGTTATTGAAAATGCCGCAGCTGTTGATGATGCAGTTAATGTAGACGAAGAACTTACCACTGGCTTTGTTGTATATGATGCATATCATCACGCTACTTCTGATGCCTTTGATAAAGTATGGATCTGGGCTACAGAAGAAGGTCAGACAGGCCTCAGCAATTTCTTTGTAGTTAAGAACCCTGCTGATACTGAGGGCAATGCTTACGCAATCGCAAATGCTAGTGAAGTTACTGAACCAGTAGTATACTTTACTAAAGCTGGCACCTATACTCTGCATGCAGGCGTAGGTGTAGATCTTGCAGACGCTATGGCTAATGATCTGCAAGGCACCTCTACTATCACTGTAAGTGACAAAGTTACAGCAGCTGCTGAACTTAAAGATGTAAAAGCTACTATCGACAATGGCGGCACCAAAAATATTACTTTCGATTCCAGCAATATTGGCAAACTCGATCTGACCGATACCGATTTTGCATATGATGGTATCGACACGATCACCATTTCCGGTAAACTCGTTGATGAAGATGGCAATGCTGTCATCGGTAAGAAGATCACCGCTACCACCAACAAAGATTCTGTTGTTGAACTGGAAGACAATGCTGCTACTGATGTAACCGATCAGTATGGCAACTTCGACATCACTTTCGTGATGCAGGGCCAGAGCAATGCTACTGTGACCTTGGTTGATGAAGATAACAACATCTCCTACACCATTCAGATCACTGCTGCTAAGGCTACTGCTGAAAGTATCGATAGAACCCTGACTGGCGGCAACATCCTCGCCGGTACTGATAGCAAGTATGGCGCTGCTGTTTATCAGGGTAAGACTGTAAACTTCTCTGATGCGGTTCAGTTTGAAATCACTGACACCGAAGGAGAAGCTATGAGCAGCGTTGTTCCTGGCTATAAGCTTGAAATCAGAGAAAAACCAAAAGACTCTCATCTCGATGAAAGCGACCTCGCACTCGTATGGGATAGCGCTGCTGGCGCTTACACCCTTGCTTATAAAGCGAGCGCTACTGATAGTTATGATGAAGATCTCACCGAAGGTAAGTACGAAGTACGCGTTGCCCTGACTGACAGCGAAGACAACGCTACCGTTACCTTCAATGCTGTGAAGTTTGGTAAGGTTCAGGATACCGTTCTTGATATCCAGGCTTCCGATTATGATCAGTCTCCAGCTAACCCTAACGAACGTTGGATGAATGTTGATGACACCATCACTCTTGGCCAGACTGTAGTTGTAGATGCTAAGTATGTTGATGGCAATGGCATCAAGGTTCCTGCTACTGGCGTAAGCTACAACTTCATCGGTAAGTCTGTTGTCGATGTAGCTAACTGGAACAATGCTTTCGGTACTGCTGTTGACATTCCAGCAAATGAATCCCTGATCGGCACCACCGTTAAGGTTGTTGCGTTCAACACTGCCAACAAGCAGCTCGTTGAAAAGACCCTGACTGTTGCTGATTCTTACACCGACAAGTCTCTTGAATTCAGCTCCGACAACGGCGCTATCAGCAAGGACAACAAAGTCAACGTCACTGTTGTTGACGCTGACGGCAAGACTCAGCAGGTAGAAGGTTACATGACCGCTTGGGTTGCTGACCAGAGCAATGAAGATGCTAAGGTTTCTGTTGAAGTGAACAACAAGGTTGACGCTGGCAAAGGCAGCCTGACTGTTTATGCTGATCAGGAAACCACCGCTGACATCGTTGTCGTTGTTAAGGCTGGTACTGAAGCATACTATGGCACCCTCGAATACACCTTCGGTGCTGAAGATGCACTCGCTAACCGCACTGTTGTTATGACCATCGATTCTACCGAATACGTTGTCAACAACAAGATCATCACTGGCGATGCTGCTCCATACATCGACAGCAACTGGAGAACCATGGTTCCTATCCGTGCACTGGCTGAATCTTTCGACGCTGAAGTTATCTGGAATCAGGATGACAGCACTGTAACCATCAACTTCGACGGCGACACCACCATCGTTATGACTGTTGGTGAAACCGCCTACACTGTTGACGGTGCAGAAGCTACCATGGACACTGAACCAGTGAACGCTGGCGATCGCGTCTATGTACCAGTACGTTTCGCAGCCGAAGGCCTCGGCTTCAACGTACTCCCACTCTACAACGAAGCTGGTCTGACTGCTTCTGTTGTATTCCAGAAGTAATCGTCGTTGACGATTACACTCTGACTGAGTGAATCACAACCCTCGTCTCAGAAATGGGACGAGGGTTTTTTAGGTTGGTGGTCATGAGTGGAACGTGGTATGGTTGAATCATACAAGGAGGGCGATAATAATGGACGCGAAAGAAAAATTGTTGCATGAAAATGAACTAGATGCAGCGATTCGCGAGGCGGAGCTGGAATTCGCAGAGAATGGTGAGCTGATCGCTGCGACGAAAGCGCTGAAGAATTTGCGAAAAGAACATTTTGGCGTTCAATGATTGTGACGGGGCTTGCATTAAAAACATAGCGCAGTGGTCGTAAAACACCCACTGTCGTACAACAGAAATAAATCGCTGTGCTATTTGATATATCAAAAGAGAATTGTTAAACGATTATTGCACATTCATCGGAAAACAGTTATAATAAGGATACAGTAAAACGTATGTTTCATACTAAGACTAAGGAGTGAACGACTATGACTCAGCGTGTTGATTTACGTGATTTTGTCGAAGATGAATATTGTGAAGACGTTAAGGAAGTTGCTTCCAAGGTTGGCGTTCAGGTTGTTTGCAACGACGAAGATTCCGAAGCTGCAGATGATAAGAGTGCGATCCATGTTCAGGACTTCGACGGTTGCGACAATGTTGTTGAAACTGCATCCAAGTTTGGTGTGCAGGTTGTTTGCGACGACGAAGAATAATGACAAACGTCCAATGAAAAGGCTCCGAGGGTTCGGGGCCTTTTTTTGTTATGAGGAGGGTGCATGATGTTAAAAACGAGAGAATTGTTCGCGGGGCTGTATGCGCTGGAGGATGAGCGGGTGCGGCAGTTTCTGGTGATCGGCGAGGAGCGGGCGCTGCTTTTTGATGCGGGGTTTGCGGACAGTGGTGTGCTGGAAACGGTGCGCGCGCTGACGGATCTGCCGATCGATGTGGTGATGACGCACGGCGACCCGGACCACAGCGGCGGGCTGGCAGATTTTGGCAGCTGCCGCATGAACGCTGGCGATTGGCCGCTGGTGAAGAATGGATCGATCGCGCTTGCGCCGCTGGACGAAGGGGAGATTGTGGTGTGCGGGGACTATCGTTTTCGTGTGATCGCGATCCCTGGGCACTCGGCGGGGAGTCTGGCGTTTTACGATGAAGCGAAGGGGATCTTGCTGGCGGGGGACAGTGTGCAGAGCGGTGGGCCGATCTTTATGTTTGGCGGGCATCGCGATCTGGATGCATACATTGCGAGCCTGGAAAAGCTGGAGCAGCTGATCCCGGCAGATGTGACGGTGCTGCCGTGCCACAGTGCATGTCCGATCGACGCGGGCTGTATCGCGCGGGATCTGGCGGATGCACGGGCGCTGCGTGATGGTGCGCTGGCGAGTGATCCACATCCGGCGCTGCCTTGTCGGGTGTATCATGGAGAGGCGACGGATTTCCTCTTCTGAGCAGGGAATCGTTACAGAATCATGATGTCTGCGAAAGCACGAGATATGCTATACTAATCATATCATCATTGCACTGGAGGATGCACAATGCTGCAACTGAGAAATATCCGCAAGACCTACACGACGGGCGATTTCACGCAGGTTGCTCTGAACGGGGTCTCGCTTGATCTGCGTGACAACGAGTTTGTGGCGATCCTGGGGCCGAGTGGTTCGGGTAAGACGACGCTGCTCAATATCGTTGGCGGGCTGGACCGCTACGAGGACGGCGATCTGATCATCAATGGAACGTCTACGAAAAAATATCGCGATCGCGACTGGGACGCGTATCGCAATCACACGATCGGGTTTGTGTTCCAAAGCTACAACCTGATCCCGCACCAGAGTGTGCTGGCGAATGTGGAGCTGGCGCTGACGATCAGCGGGGTTTCGAAGCGGGAGCGCCGCCGTCGCGCAAAGGAAGCGCTGGAAAAGGTGGGGCTGGCGGAGCATATCCATAAGCGTCCGAACCAGCTTTCCGGCGGGCAGATGCAGCGTGTGGCGATCGCTCGCGCGCTGGTAAACGATCCGCACATTGTGCTGGCGGACGAGCCGACGGGCGCGCTGGACAGCGAAACGAGCGTGCAGATCATGGAGCTGCTCAAGGAGGTGGCGCGTGATCGCTTGGTCGTTATGGTCACGCACAATCCTGAGCTGGCGGAGCAATACGCGACGCGCATTGTGCGCCTGAAGGACGGGGTCATCACAGATGATACGCGCCCTGTCGAGCCGGACGAGGTGGACACGCAGACGCCGGTGGACCGCAGCATGGGCCGGGCGTCGATGAGCTTTTTCACGTCGCTGAGTCTGAGCTTTAAGAATCTCTGGACGAAAAAAGCGCGCACGATCCTGACGGCGTTTGCCGGATCAATCGGAATCATCGGGATCGCGCTGATCCTGTCGCTGTCGAACGGGGTCAATACGTATATCACGGATCTGCAGCAGGATGCGATGAATGCGTATCCGATCATCATCAACGCGGAGACGGTGGATATGTCGAGCCTGATGAGCTCGGCTGGGCTGATGGCCAGCGACGCGGCGGAGGTCACGGAGGACGATGGCAAGGTCCACGCGGACAACGGGCTGCTGGAGATGGATGCGAATATGAACGCGTCGATCACGGAAAACGACCTCACGGCGTTCAAAAATTATCTCGACGATCCGGACAGCGACATTCACCAATACTTGGGCAGCAATGGCGTGGTTTACACGTATAATGTGGATTTCGATGTGCTGACCACGGATACCGACGGCAGCATTATCAATACGAACCGCGACACGAACACCTCCATGGACGAGATGGAAGAAAGCCAGGAGAGCATGGAGGATTACGACATCGCTGTCAATATGAATCCAATGCTCGCCGGCAGCACCGTTGGCGCGGAGAATTTTGACGAGATCATCCCGGGGGCGGACGATGCGTTGATCAGCCCGGTCGTGACAGATAGTTATGATGTTGTCGCCGGACGCTGGCCGGAAGCGTACAATGAGATCGTGCTCGTGCTCGACGACAAGAACAGCGTTCCGAGCACGGTGCTCTATCAGCTTGGCGTGCTCTCGGATGAGGAGTATAAGGAGATCCAGGATGCTCTCGAAGCTGGCGAAGAAGCGCCAGAACCATCCTGGAGCTACGACGACCTCATGGGCAAGACATTCCAGCTTGTGCCGGCGTGCAATTATTATGTGGACAATGGCGACGGCACATTCACCGATGTGCACGACGATCCATCCTATCAGCAGGAGCTTTACGACGGCGGCATTCCGCTCACTGTAAGCGGGATCATCCGTCCGCAGGACGGCAGCGAGAATGCGTCCGTTCAGACCAACCTCGCCTACACCCGTGCGCTGACGGATTATCTCATCGATCTCACCGATCAGAGCGCCGTTGTCAAAGCGCAGGAAGCCAGCCCCGAGACGAACGTGCTCACAGGCGTGGAATTCACAGCGTCCGACGATGCTGCGAAAGCAGCTGATGCCACGGCGTATATGCAGAATCTCGGCGTCAGCGAAAAAGCCTCGCTCTACGCCATGTTCATGGTCGCAGCCTCGCAGCAATCTGGCGGCGAAGCAGATGCGAGCGCCATGTCAGCGATGGGCAGCATGAGCGGCGATGAGAGCACAATGGCTGCCGCGCTCGATGCCTGGCTTGCGAGCGAACCTGATCAGGCCGTGCTCGTCGATTTCTACGATCAGTATCTCGGCGATGTCACCTACGAAGACAACCTCACCGAATTTGGCAAGGTCAGCCTCGATGCGCCATATTCCATCAGCATCTATACCGACACCTTCGAAGACAAGGAAGGCGTCACCGATTGCATCGAAGCGTATAACGCCGATCGCGCCGACGACGAGCAGATCACCTACACCGACTACGTTGCGCTGCTCACCAGCTCCCTCACGAGCATGGTCAACGTCGTCACTTATGTGCTGATCGCATTTGTGGCCGTGTCGCTCGTCGTCAGCTGCATCATGATCGGCATCATCACGCACATTTCTGTGCTCGAGCGCACCAAGGAGATCGGCATCCTGCGCGCCATCGGCGCATCCAAGCGCAATATTTCGCAGGTATTCAACGCAGAAACGCTCATCATCGGGCTGTGCAGCGGCGCGCTCGGCGTCGGCATCTCTGTCGCGCTGACCTATCCGATCAACGCCATCCTGCACCACCTGATCGAAAACACCAGCGTTACCGTCTTCCTGCCACCAGTCGCCGGCGGCGTCCTCGTCGTCATCAGTGTCTTTATCACCATGATCGGCGGCATGATCCCAGCGCGCAAAGCAGCGAAGAAAGATCCAGTCATCGCCCTGCGCACAGAATAACGTTTGCAAAAAAACACGTCTGTTATCTGGCAGACGTGTTTTTCTTTTGCGCGCGTGGGGAGGTATGTGCGACAAATCTTGATTTTTTCGTGATTTGTCGCATATAATGAAAGAAATGGAGGTGCGACCATGTATATTAAACGCGAACGTTATCTGGAAAAAATCCGTCCGTTTTATGAGCTTGATCTGATCAAGGTGTTGACTGGGGTTCGTCGCTGTGGGAAATCTGTGTTGCTTTCCCAGATTGAGGAAGAGATCGTGAAGAGCGGCGTTGCGAGCGATCATATTGTCCGCGTGAATTTCGAAGATATTCAGTTTGAACACATTCGCAAGGCGGAAAAGCTCAACGAATTTGTGTTGGCACATATCGCAGACAGTGAGAAATATTATATTTTCCTGGATGAGATTCAGCACGTGCGCCAGTTTGAAAAAATACTGGCTTCGTTGCGCGCAACACAAAATTGCTCAATCTTTGTCACAGGGAGTAATTCCAAGCTGCTGTCTGGCAAGATGGCAACGCTTCTTGTCGGTCGCTGCATTGAATTTCGCATTATGCCGTTTTCTTTCAGCGAAGCGTGTGACTATCTCGCGCAGACAGGCAAGTCAGTGACGCCTGAAGCATTCATTGTTGATTACATCCAATGGGGCGGTATGCCACAGCGTTTTGCTTTTGAGGGCGAGCGCGAGATTAAAACCTATCTGGAGCAGACCTATCGCGGCATTATTGACAAGGATATTGTCACCGATCCCAAGCGAACAAATCGCGAAAATCTCCTAAAGATCGCTGGTTATGTTATGGCGAATGCGGGCAAGGAGTTTTCTGCGCGCAATATTTGCGAGTATTTCAAAGTGCAGAACAATGAAAGCATTGATCGCTCTGCGATCTATCGCTATCTGGACCGCATGGAGAAAGCCTGTCTTATCACGCGCGTGAAACGATTTAATATCGTGGGCAAACAGGCGATGAGCTATGTGGAAAAGCAGTACGCCGTTGATACAGGTTTTCGCATGATCAATACCAACCTTGTGAATTTTGAAGACACTTTCTTTTTGGAAAATGTTGTCTATAACGAGCTTGTGAGCCGTGGTTACGAAGTGTTTGTCGGCAAAACCTATAAGGGCGAGATTGACTTTGTTGTGATCGATGGCCGACGAAAATGCTTTGTTCAGGTGGCGTATTATTTGAACGCTCGAGAAACGATCGCGCGCGAATTTGGCGCTTTTGCACCGATCACTGATGCATCGCCGAAGTATGTGCTTTCGCTAGACCGCTTTGATTTTTCGCGAGATGGGATCAGCCACATAAATATCGTGGATTTCCTGCTCGGCAAAAAAGACATCACCTTGACCTGAAGCGATGTGTGCTTTTTGTCGCAGATCGCCGGCAGATATGTGCGACAAATTGAGAAATTTTCGCGATTTGTCGCACATTGTTTTCATCCCCTGCGAAAATGCGGCAACGGGTCATTAAAATTCGCTATAGCCTGGCGTATGTTCGTGGCGCAGGCGGCGTGGTACAATGGTAGAATAAATGTGCGGAAGGAGCGGGGACGATGATCGAACTGATTTTATACGGCGTGGTGATGGTGATCGCGATGACAATGGCGGGGATCATTGGCTTCGCGGCAAATGTGATCGCGCTGCCGCTTTTGAGCATGTTCCTGCCGCTCAATCTCGTCGTGTCGATGCTGGTGCTGATCGCAGCGCTGCAGTCTGGCGTGCAGGCGTTTCGCGTGCGCGACCGCATTCATTGGAAAGAACTGGCGCATATCGTGCTCTATCTCGTCATCGGGATGCCGTTTGGGCTGATCATGCTGAACTATCTGCCAGAGCTGGCGCTAAAAGCGATCCTCAGCGTGTTCATCGCGGCCACCGCTGTGAAGGGATTGGTGGAAACCTCGCGCGGCAAAAAACGCGACACCTTTCAGGAGCGCCCATGGCACAAGCTGCTGCTCGTCTGCTCCGGGTTTATTTCCGGCGCATTTGGCTGCGGCGGTCCGTTGACCGTTATCTACACGCGCAACCGTTACCGCGATAAAGATATGTTCCGCGTCATGCAGTTTGGTTGCGGCACATTTTCCATGGGACTGTCGACCCTCGGCCATGTGGCGAGCGGTTCCTACACGATCGCCAGCCTGCCGTACGTCGTCATCGGGCTCGTCGCCGTCGCCATCGCGCTGCGCGTCAGCACCTGGCTCGTGAAGCGGATGAACACCACGTTTTTCCAGCAGCTGGTCAACGTCGTGCTGCTTTTCTCTGCGCTCTCGCTGATGTCGCAGGTGGCGCAGGGCGTGTTGGCGTAACGCTTGACATTGCACGCCCATCCTGATAGCATATAATTATACGCCGGAGGTTAACAAGGACCGGATAAGGCTGCGGACGTTGTTCGCGATCTTGTCCGGCCTTTTTTGTTTGTCGGCGTGGAAGGAGAGGATCGTTCAATGAACAAACGCTTCATCATTGTTCTCATCGCGTTTATGAACATGATCGTGCCGCTGTCGCTGGATATGTATCTGCCGGCGGTGCCGCACATGACTGCTGCTTTTAACACGACAGAATCCACCGTCAATCTCACGCTTGTCGGATTCTTTTTCTTCATGGCCATCGGCACGCTGATCTTTGGCCCGCTTTCGGACAAATATGGCCGGCGCGGATTGCTCGTCGCGGGCACGCTCGTTTACACGATCTTCAGCGCAGCCTGCGCGCTCGCCACGAGCATTTGGCTGCTCATCATCGCGCGCGTGCTGCAGGCCCTCGGCGCTGGCTGCATGGTCGCGATCTCCACAGCGATGATCAAGGATTGCTTCGACCGCCGCACGCGCAACACCATCCTCGCTGTTGTGCAGGCGATGGCCGTGATCGCCCCAATGCTGGCGCCGATCGTCGGCGCGTTTATCGTTACGCATGCTGGCTGGCGTGCAACCTTTGCCGTGCTGGCGGTGCTCGGCGCCGGCTGCACGATCTCGCTCGTTTTTCTCAAAGAAACCCTCGCCGCAGAGGATCGCTACACAGGCTCTCTCGCCGGCAGCCTGGGATTGCTCATCGACGTTGGCCGCAATCCGGGCTTCACCGTGTTTCTCTGCAGCGCTGCCATGCTCGCTGCGCCGTATATGGGCTATGTCGCTGTGTGCTCTTATGTGTACATCGATTTCTTCGGGCTATCGGAGACGTGCTACAGCTATTATTTCGCCGTCAATTCTGCCTGCGCGATTCTTGGACCGATCCTTTATGTGCGGCTTTCGCGCCAGCTCACACCGCGTTTTATGATGAATCTCTGCATCGTCGTTGCAGCGGCCTGCGGTGTGCTGCTCCTGGTGTTTGGCAGTCTGCTACCGTTGGCGTTTTTGCTCTGCTTCCTGCCGTTTACCATCATCGAGAGCCTTCTACGCCCAATGAGCACCGCCGTGCTCTTAAACCAGCAGGAAAAAGATACCGGCTCCGCGTCGTCGCTGATCAATTTCGTCAACACCGTGCTCGGCAGCCTTGGCATGGTCCTTGCGCCGATCCTGTCGAGCAATTATGTGCACGGGCTCGGGATCTTGCTCGTTGTTTTTGCGCTTATCGCCTGCGCGCTCTGGATCGTCGTCATTCGTGGGCTGCGCAGCGGCTTGAAAGGCATGGACAGCGTTGGATAATGATTCATGTGGGATTGGTTCCTTCGGGAGCCAATCCCTTCTTATATTATAGAAGGAAATCCTCGCACGATCGGGGGGCTTTCTCGTAAAGCCCCGTCAAACGCCAGGGGGGATGATCCATTTTTGGG
>OLPU01002920.1_pt1 | contig 10827 bp, 8 predicted proteins | sample 1673111 | NCBI WGS metagenome assembly OLPU01 (sample SAMEA3136755, study PRJEB25190) | human gut metagenome | reverse complement strand
TAACGAAGAACAAGCTAAGTGTTGCACTTAGCTTGACAATTCGTCATATAAAAAGATACCTTAGAACTAATAATAATGAGATTTATATAATATTTCATTCACCAACTAAATTTATAAAAGAAGCCTATGAAAAAAATCCACTTAATGGTAGTAGTGACGCAATGAATGGATTTCCACATATAAGAAAAGCACATTGTATGTTTGGATGGGATTGGGGGCCAAGGTTACCTGATGCTGGTATATGGAGAAGTTTAGGGATTTTAGGGGTTAATGAAGGTAGAATTGATAACGTATATATATCACAAAATCATAAAGAGAAAAAAGTAAGTTTAAACTTTAAAGTAGATATAAAAATTAATGATAAAAGTAATACTTTGAGATTTGGCGTAGATAAAGAAATAAGTGACTATGATTTTAGATATAAAGTAACAATAACATCACCTGATAATGAGATAATAGTTTATAATGATTCAATAAATGAAATAATAATAGATAATCCAAAGTTATGGTGGCCCAATGGGTATGGTGATCAAAATTTATATAATATTCTTATTGAATTAATAAAAGATGATGTAGTGATAGATAAGTGGGAAAATAAAATAGGATTAAGGACATTAACCATTAGTAGAGAAAAAGATGATTATGGAGAGAGTTTTGCTCATGTTGTAAATGGAGTTAAGATTTTTGCTATGGGAGCAGATTATATTCCAGAAGATAATATATTAGCTTATGTTAATAAAGAAAGAACTTATAATCTTTTAAAACAATGTAAAGATGTAAATTTTAATATTATAAGAGTATGGGGTGGTGGTAATTATCCTTATGATGATTTCTTTAATATATGTGATGAATTAGGTCTCATGGTTTGGCAAGATTTTATGTTTGCTTGTGCAGTTTATGAATTAAATGATGAATTTGAAGAAAATATAACTAATGAATTTATAGATAATATAAGGAGAATCCGTCACCATGCTTGTTTAGCATTATGGTGTGGAAATAATGAAATGGAGATGTTCATGGATAATAATTTGTGGACAAGTGAAAAAAGATTAAAAGCTGATTATATTAAATTATATGAATATATAATTCCTAAGCTTTTAAATAAAGAAGATCCACAAACTTTTTACTGGCCAGCAAGTCCTTCTTCTGGCGGAAGTTTTGATAATCCCAACGATGATAAACGAGGAGACGTTCATTATTGGGATGTATGGCATGGAAATAAGCCTATTACAGAATATAGAAAGTTTTTATTTAGATATGTATCAGAATTTGGATTTCAATCTTTTCCATCATTGAAGTCTGTAGAAATGTTCACGGAACCTGAAGATAGGAATATTTTTTCTTATATAATGGAAAAACATCAAAGAAATGCAACAGCAAATGGGAAAATAATGAATTATATGGAGCAAACCTTTTTATATCCTACTAATTTTGATACGTTATTATATGCATCCCAATTACTTCAAGCAGAAGCAATAAGATATGGGGTTGAGCATTTTAGAAGAAATCGTGGAATTTGTATGGGGGCTATAATATGGCAATTAAATGATTGCTGGCCTGTTGCCTCATGGTCATCAATTGATTATTATGGAAGGTGGAAAGCTCTACATTATTATGCTAAAAGATTTTTTGCACCATTAATGTTATCTTGTGATGAAGAGGGTATATTAACTCAAGATATTAATCCAAATCCAGAGCCTTTTGAGGTTAAAAAATCAATTCATTTATGTATTTCTAATGAAAGCATGTATGATGAAGTTGTAATAGTAAATTGGAAACATAGAAAAAATACTGGAGAAATTATAAAAGAAAAAAGTTATAAAGTTGAAATAAAAAAATTATCAAGTGTATGGCTTGAGAAGATAACCTTACCAGAATTATCACTTTATGATGAATATATAAGTTATGAAATGATTAAAGATAATAAAGTAATTTCTTCAGGTACAACTATTTTTTGTGCTCCAAAACACTTTAAATTTATAAATCCTAATTTAAATATAAGTGTTAATGGTGATGAAATAACAATTTTAAGTGATTCTTATGCAAGAAGTATTGAAGTGATTAATGAAGAGGATAATTTGCTTTTAGAAGATAATTACTTTGATATTAATAGTGGTATTCATAAGGTGAAAATTATTAAAGGAGAACCTAAGGGGTTAAAAGTTAGAAGTGTTTATGATATAAGATAATAGAGAGGTAAATTATGTATTTAGATTGATAAAATTATTTTAAATATGGTAAGTAAAAGATATGGATCAGCATAAAAAATATAAATTTTCAATATTATTTATGCTGATCTTTTTATTAGTATTAATAATAGAAGTATTTGAAGGGATATATTTTAAAGTATTGCAAAAGGAAAAATTGAAACTGACCCTGTTACTTCACCAATATCAGTACTATTAGTTGTAAATTTTAAATAAAAAGGCATTGTTAAAGATGTGTCTTCTTTTTTTGCTTGAACAATGAATCCGGCTGATACAGTAGCATTACCATTACTTGCAGAATTTGAAGTAGCTGTAGTATTATATGAAAATTCAAATATATTATCTATAAAAGGAGCTATTTGAAAATAACTATTTGCACCTACATTTGCTGAGACAATATAACTTATAAAATAAACATATCCGTCAGTAAGATTTATAATTGTACTGTCATTATCAGATAAACTAGTAAGTCCACCAATATTTATTCTTTTAAAAAAAGTAACATCATCTTGAGATTTTAGATCAATATCATATATAGTATATACATCATATGAATTTAGATAAGGACCAGTAGGGCCAGTAGGGCCAGTCAAACCAATAGGACCGATATCACCAGTAGCACCAGTAGGTCCAGTCAAGCCAATAGGCCCTGTATCTCCAGTAGCACCAGTAGGTCCAGTTAAGCCAATAGGCCCTGTATCTCCAGTAGCACCAGTAGGTCTAGTTAAGCCAATAGGTCCTATATCTCCAGTAGCACCAGTAACACCTGTAACACCTGTAACACCTGTAATTGATATTAATACCGGTGGTGAAGGAACTATATATGGACAACATGAATAATAGGGACATTTATAACAATATTCATAAATTACTTGGTGTGATGTACAACAGTGTTTAATATTTCTATTTGTAATTCTATAATAATTACTGTCCATTAAACCTCCTAAATTATTAATATTATTTTTTACTACTATAAATAGATAAAATTCTACATATATTAATTTATTCTTCAGCATATTAATATGGTACTTATAAATTTTTAATATAAAACCAAATGAGCAATATTGTAAATTTAGAATGCTAAAAATAGTTAATTAAAATAAATGTATTGACAAGAAATTGGAAATGAATATAATAAAATATAAATATAATATTACGGAATATAAAGAATATTAAAATATTAATGCTTAATAATATTCGAATGGTTTCAACAAAAATGAATGACACATCATATTTATGGAGGGGTAAACATGAAAGTAGCTGTAATAATGGGGTCAAAGTCAGATTATCCTAAATTAGAAGAGGGGATAAAGTTATTAGAAAGATTTGGTGTAGAAGTTTCTGTAAGAGCATTGTCAGCACATAGAACACCAAAGCAATTAGTATCATTTTTAGAAGAAATAGAAAATGATACAGATGTAATAATAGGAGCGGCAGGAAAAGCAGCACATTTACCTGGAGTAATAGCTTCTCATACATTAATACCAGTAGTAGGCTTACCAATAAAATCATCGACAATGGATGGTTTAGATTCACTTTTATCAATAGTTCAAATGCCGCCAGGTATACCTGTAGCAACAGTAACAATAGATTCAGGTATAAATGCAGCATTAATGGCACTTCAAATTATGAGTATTAAATATCCAAAAGTAAAAGAAGATTTAGTTTTATATAGAAAAGAAATGGAAGAAAAAGTACTAGAAGATGATAAAAACTTAAGGGGGTAATTTATTATTTTATTATATGAAGGAAAGGCAAAAAAAGTATATTCTACAGAAAGTGAAAATGAGTTTATAGTTTATTTTAAAGATGATGCAACAGCATTCAATGGGGAGAAAAAAGCTCAAATATCATCAAAAGGTATTTTAAATAATAAAATTTCTACAATAATATTTGAAATGTTACACGAGAAACAAATCAAAACTCACTTCGTAAAAAAAATATCAGAAAGAGAAATGTTAGTTAAGAAGGTTGAAATACTACCACTTGAAGTAATAGTAAGAAATATAACAGCAGGATCATTCTGCAAGAGATATGGGGTAGAAGAAGGTATAGTTTTAGATGAGCCAATATTCGAATTATCTTACAAAAATGATGCATACGGAGATCCTATGTTAAATGATGACCATGCTGTAGCAATGAAATTAGCTACTAGAGAAGAATTACAATTCCTAAGAAATGAAGCCTTAAAAATAAATGAAATTATGAAGGAATTTTTCTTAAAAATGAACTTAAAGTTAGTAGACTTTAAATTAGAGTTTGGGAAAGATAGTGAAGGAAATATAATATTAGCGGATGAGGTATCTCCTGATACTTGTAGACTTTGGGATGTAGACACAAATGAAAAATTAGATAAAGACAGATTCAGAAGAAATCTTGGAGATTTAGTACAAGGTTATGAAGAAGTTCTTGCTAGAATGAGCAACTAGGAGGACATTTTATGTGTGGTATAGTAGGGATTTATTCAAATAAAGATATAGCTAAAGAATTATATTACTCTTTATATTCAATTCAACATAGAGGCCAAGAAAGTTGTGGAATGGCAATATCTAATGGTAACAATATAAATTATAAAAAAGATATGGGCTTAGTTGGAGATGTATTTAAAGAAAATGAACTAGCAAATTTAAAAGGAAATATAGGTATAGGGCATGTTAGATACTCAACAGCTGGAGGAAGCCATTTAGCAAACTGTCAACCCCTTGTTGGTAGATGTAGAAAAAGAGAATTAGCTTTAGCTCATAACGGAAATCTAGTAAATGCAAATTACTTAAGAGATATGCTAGAAGAAGATGGATATATGTTTCAAGCAAATTCTGACACAGAAGTGATTTTATATATATTAGCTAGATATTATAAAGGAGATATAGTAGAAAGTATAAAAATAACTATGGACTATATAAAGGGAGCATACTCCCTTGTAATAATGGGAGAAGATGAGTTAGTAGCAGTTAGAGATCCACATGGATTTAGACCTTTATTATTAGGTAAAAAAGGTGATGAGTATATATTTGCTTCAGAAAATTGTGCAATAGATATACTTGGTGGAGAAGTAATAAGAGATGTTGAACCTGGTGAAATAATAGTTGCAAAAGATGGTAAACTTAAATCTTATTTCTACTCTGAAAATTATAAACCAGTTAAGAAAAGTTGTATATTTGAACATATTTACTTTGCAAGAAATGATGCAACTATAGATAATGTAAATGCATATGACTTTAGAGTTAAATGTGGAGAAGTATTAGCTAAAGATGAGGATATAAAAGCTGATATAGTAGTACCAGTTCCTGATTCAGGATGGGCAGGAGCAGTAGGTTATTCTAATGAAAGTAAACTTCCTTTAAGTGAAGGCCTAGTTAAAAATAGATATGTAGGTAGAACATTTATAAAACCTACTCAAGAAGAAAGAGAAATAGGGGTTAAGATAAAATTAAATCCATTATCAAATGTAGTAAAAGGTAAATCTATAGTTTTAGTCGATGATTCTGTAGTTAGAGGAACAACTTCTAAACTAATAGTAAAATCACTTAGAGATGCAGGTGCTAGTGAAATTCACTTAAGAATAACATCTCCTCCAGTACAGTACTCTTGTTACTATGGTATAGATACACCGCATCGCTCAAACCTAATAGCTTCAGGTAATGATGTAGAGTATATTAGAGAATATATAGGGTGTGATTCTTTAAAATTCTTAGATATAGATTTAATGATAGAAGCTACAGAAAATAAAGCTACTTTTTGCAAAGCTTGCTTTGATGGAGATTATCCAGTTAAGAAATTAGATAGGGAGGAACTACTTTCATGTTAACATACAAACAATCAGGTGTAGATATAGACGAGGGAAACAGAGCAGTAGATCTTATAAAAGGGAAAATAAAATCTACTTATGATAATAATGTAATAGGTGATTTAGGAAACTTTAGTGGACTATATAGCCTAAAGGAATTTGTAGGCATGGAAGAACCAGTTTTACTTTCTTCTACTGATGGAGTTGGTACTAAATTAAGATTAGCTCAAATGATGGATAAACATGATACAGTAGGGATAGATTTAGTTGCAATGTGTGTCAATGATTTAATATGTCAAGGCGCTAAACCATTATTCTTTTTAGATTATATCGCTACTGGAAAACTAGTTGCAGAAAATATAGATCAAATAGTTGGTGGTATAGTAGATGGATGTAAAATGGCAGGATGTGCGTTAATAGGTGGAGAAACTGCTGAGATGCCAGGAATGTATGCTGAAGATGATTATGATTTAGCAGGATTTTCTGTTGGTATAGCAGATAAGGCGAAGATAGTTTCAGGTCAAAATGTTAAATCAGGGGATGTTTTAATAGGGATATCATCAAGTGGGGTACACAGTAACGGATACTCTTTCATAAGAAAAATATTCTTAGATACATATAACTATAACCTAGATCAATATATAGAAGAATTAGGAATGACTTTAGGAGAAGCTTTATTAACTCCAACAAAAATATACGTTAAGTTAGTATTAGATTTATTAAAACGATATGATATAAAATCGATAGCTCATATAACTGGTGGTGGAGTTATAGAAAATATACCAAGAGTTATACCTAAAGGTTTAGGAATAGATATAAATAAAAATTCTTGGGAAAAGCCAGCAATATTTAAAGTAATAGAAAGCTTCAATGCTATAGATGAAAGAGAACTACATAAGAGTTTTAATATGGGAATCGGATTAGTTATAGTAGTTGAAAAAGATAAAGCTGAAGAAGTAGTTAATTTTATAAATAATAGAGAAGAAGAAATACATGTAGATGCAAAATATACTGAATTAATGAAAGATAGAGCTTATATAATAGGTGAAGTTGTTGATACTCATGAAGGAGTAAATTTATGTTAAACATTGGAGTTTTAATATCTGGTGGAGGTACAAATTTACAAGCTATTATAGATGAAACAAAATCAGGTGGAATAAATGGTACAGTAAAGCTTGTTATTTCAAATAAAGAAGATGCCTATGGTTTAGAAAGGGCTAGACTAAGCAAAATTAAAGCAGTTTATGAAACTGATGAAGATAAAATAATAGAGCTATTAAAAGAAAATAACATAGATTTAATAGTTTTAGCAGGGTATTTAAAAATAATAACTCCTAAATTTGTAGATGAATTTAGAAATAAAATAATAAATATTCATCCATCGTTAATACCTTCTTTCTGTGGAAAGGGGTATTACGGTGAAAAGGTACACCAAGGTGTTATAGATTATGGTGCGAAGGTAACTGGAGCTACAGTACATTTTGTAGATGAGGGAGCAGATACTGGAACAATAATAATGCAAGAAGCTGTAAATGTAGAACAAGATGATGATGCAAAGTCTCTTGCAAAAAGAGTTTTAGAAGTTGAACATAGAATTTTAAAAGAAAGTATAAGATTGTTCTGTGAAAATAAATTAAGTATTCAGGGTAGGAGAGTGTTTATAAATGAGTAAAAGAGCATTAATAAGTGTGACAGATAAAAGTGGAGTAGTTGAATTTGCTAGAGAATTAAATAATCTAGGATATGAAGTTATATCTACTGGTAATACATTTAAGATACTAAAAGAGAATGGGGTAAATGCAATAACAATTGACGAAGTTACAAAATTCCCAGAAATGCTAGACGGAAGAGTTAAGACATTAAATCCATATATACATGGTGGAATACTTTATAAAAGAGATGAAAAATCTCATGTGGATACTGTAAATGAATACAATATAGGTTCTATAGATTTAGTAGTAGTTAACTTATATGATTTTGAAGGAACTTTAAAGGCTGGAAAAAGCCATGAAGAAATGATAGAAAACATAGATATAGGTGGACCATCTATGATACGTTCTGCTGCTAAAAACTATAAAGATGTAACAATAATAGTTGATGTAGCTGATTATGACACTATAATAGAAAAACTAAAAAATAATGAGTTAACTTTAGAAGATAGAAAAAGGCTAGCTTATAAGGCATTCTCAACTACAGCAAGATATGATGCTCTTATATCTACTTATTTTGCTAATGAAGTAGGTGATAAGTACCCAGAAATACTTAATTTAACTTTCCAAAAGGAACAAACTTTAAGATATGGAGAAAATCCACATCAAGCAGGTATTTTATATAGCCAACCAAATGCGAAAAATCCAATACTAAATTATGAACAATTAAACGGAAAAGAACTTTCTTTTAATAATATAAATGATTTACATGGCTGCTTAGAAGTTATGAGAGAATTTAAAGATAGTGAAGAAGTTGTTTCAGTAGCTATAAAACATACTAATCCATGTGGAGTAGGAATTGGAGCTAATGCTTTAGAAGCTTATACAAAATGTTATGAAGCTGATACAGTTTCAATATTTGGTGGAATAGTAGGGATAACTTCAACAGTAGACGTTGAAACTGCTAAGAAGTTAAATGAAATATTTTTAGAAATTGTAGTAGCTTATGACTTTACAGAAGAAGCTTTAGATGTTTTAAGACAAAAGAAAAACTTAAGAGTATTAAAATTAGCTAAAATTGAAGATAGCTTACAACCATACGATATGAAGTATTTAGATGGTAAGTTATTAATACAAGATAAAAATAATGTATTAGCTGATAAGTATGAAACAGTAACAAAAGTAAAACCTTCTGAAGAGCAACTTAGAGATATGGAATTTGGTATGAAAATAGTTAAAAACATGAAATCAAATGCCATAGTTATAGTTAAAGATGGTCAAACTTTAGCATCAGGATGTGGTCAAACATCAAGAATATGGGCACTTAAAAATGCCTTAGAAAATAACAAAGATAAAGATTTCAAAGGTGCAGTGCTTGCTTCAGATGCATTCTTCCCATTTGATGATTGTGTTACATTAGCTAATGAATATGGAATAAGTGCAGTGGTTCAACCTGGTGGTTCAATAAAAGATCAAGACTCAATAGATGCTTGTGATAAATATGAGATGACAATGGTGTTTACAGGAACAAGACACTTTAAACACTAGGGGGTAAATTATGAAAATATTAATTGTAGGCGGTGGTGGAAGAGAACATGCCATAGCTTGGAAATTAAGTAAAGAAAATAATGTTGAAAAAATCTATTGTGCTCCAGGTAATGCAGGGATAGCAAAAGTTGCGCAATGTGTAAATATAAGTGACAGTGATATAGAAAATTTAGTAAAGTTTGCAAAAGAAAATAATATAGACTTAACTGTAGTTGGACCAGAGGTTCCCCTTGTAAATGGTATAGTAGATGAATTTGAAAAAAAAGGCCTTAAAATATTTGGACCAAACAAAGAATGCTCTACATTTGAGGGAAGTAAGGCATTTTCTAAAGACTTTATGATAAGACATAATATACCAACTGCTAAATATAAAGAATATACAAATTTAGATGAAGCTATAAGCGAAATCGATAGTTTTGGATATCCAGTGGTCATAAAAGCTGATGGGTTGGCAGCTGGAAAAGGTGTTGTAATACCAGAAAATAGAGAAGATGCTATAAATACCTTAAGAGAAATTATGAGTGATAAAAAGTTTGGAAGTGCTGGAGAAAAGATAGTAGTAGAAGAGTTTTTATCAGGTATTGAAACTTCTATATTAGCATTTGTAGATAACGATACAATAGTTCCTATGGTAAGTGCTAAAGATCACAAGAAAGTATACAACTTTGAAAAAGGTCCAAATACAGGAGGAATGGGTACTTTTTCTCCAAGTGAAATCTATACAGATGAGTTGTCTAAAGAAATAAGTGAGAAAGTATTAAATAGAACTTTACAAGGTTTCAAAAAAGATAACTTAAATTATAAAGGAGTATTATTTATAGGACTTATGATAACTGAAGATGGTCCAAAGGTACTTGAATATAATGTAAGATTTGGAGATCCTGAAACTCAATCTGTTTTATTCAGACTAGAAACTGACTTACATAAAATAATGGAAGCTATATTAGATAATAAATTAAAAGATATAGAAATTAATTATAAAAAAGAAGAAGCTGTTTGTGTAATGCTTACATCAGGTGGATACCCAGAAGATTATGAAAAAGGTAAAGTGATAACTGGTCTTGAAGATTTAGATGAAGATATAGTTGTATTTCATAGTGGAACTAAGATGTTAGACGGAAACTTAGTTACTAATGGTGGTAGAGTTATAGGGATAACAACAAGTGCAGGCAGTGTAGAAGAAGCTGCTAAAAAGGTATATAAAAATATAGAGAAAATAAACTTTGAAGGAATGCATTATAGAACTGATATAGGGATTAAGTTTTGTGAAGAAATATCTTTCTAAGTATGAATCTTAAAATCAGATAAAATAGTTAGGGATTTAATTAAAAAATAGATTTTATGGCTTAAATAATAAAATTTAAGTCATAAAATCTGACTTATAATAAGTGACTCGTTACCAGGTTGTTTAAATCATATATTTGAGCAATGTGTTAACGAGCTACCTAGTTAGTATTGTCATTTTAATTATATAAAAAGGGAGAAAAGATATGTTAAGTACTATAAGTTTAGAGTCAAGTGTTAGAAGAATATTAGTTGAAAAAAGACAAGGCTTTGACCTTGAAGCTAAAGCTTTAAAGAAAGATTTAGTAGAAAGTTTGCACATAAATACTATAGAAGATATAAGAGTATTAAA
>OLPU01002918.1_pt1 | contig 10836 bp, 7 predicted proteins | sample 1673111 | NCBI WGS metagenome assembly OLPU01 (sample SAMEA3136755, study PRJEB25190) | human gut metagenome | reverse complement strand
GGCATCGACCTGCGCCGATACCCCCAACGTGGACACACATTTTGTCCTATAAGCCTGAGAATACGCTTGGAAAGCCGCTATGGGTGGCGGCCCGGGTTAAATAGAGAAGCCCGTCCGATCACTTTCATGTGGCGAACGGTCGGGCTTCTTATTCCACTTGCCAATGCTCGGCTCATATTGGAAGAAAGCTACGCTAATGTTTGCGTGACACTCCTATTTTTTCCGAAGAAAGAGTCGGATAATGAAGAATAGAATTAAAAAAGGTGCCAGATATAACGCAAGTATAAAGGCTAATCCAACGAGACCTTGCAATAATGGCATAACTCCTCCCAGACACAAGATTTTGGTATTTGTTCCCATCTTATTCTGAATTGGACCAAATAGTTCCTAGCCACAAAACTACTCGTCAACTGGATCGCACCAATCTGCTGGCAAAACACAGCTTGATTCTTTATCGACATAGCACCAATCCGCAACAGGGCACTCGGCGATGTCGTAAAAATTGCATATATCAACTCCAAGACAACAAGGCTCAACGGGAGGATGTTCATTTGAACCAACAGGATGGATATGCTTCATAACAGCTCCTCACCTTAATCCAATTAGAGACTACGTTTGATCAATGCCACAGTGATCTACAACGCAGATGCTGCCGCCATCCATGTCATAGTCGCAGTAATCGTATGCACCACAGCCATCTGCTTTATCATAAACAGTACAGATGTCAGTAATGCCCAAGAGGCAGTCAAAAGACATCGGCTTCACGCCTGCCTCGTCGCCACTTCCTGGATTAATCGGATGAATATGCTTCACGACTACCTCCCTTTGAGTGCAGAAAAACCTCAATATTGTGTATAACAAACCAAGATGTCTAGTTCACCATATTTCTAGAATGGTTTCGGCGAACGTAGCAATAAGCTTCGCAGACGGTAATCAGAAGAACGAACACCTCCACAATGGTGACAGCAATGCGCTGAACCGCTTATTCCGATACAGTAGCTTCTCGTTGATTTTTCTCCTGCGAAGATGAGTGGCGGGAAATAAGGTCAAAAGCCATCTCGTAGCACATTTTTCTATATTCACATGATGCAGGGTGTAGACTCTTGGGCAAGTAGCCGTGCTCGTCTGCAGCCTCCCAGCTACAGCCCCCACCACAGAAAGACCGAGCCCAACAGTCCGTACAGTCAATTCTTTTTTCGACACCCTGACTCCAGTTTTCAATATACCTAGTTTCGTCAATTCCGGTGACGATGTTGCCCATTTTGAATCGCATCATCCCGACAAACCTGTGACAGGGGTATACGTCCCCTTCGGGAGTCACGGAAATAAAACGCCTGCCAGCCCCGCATCCGACAAAGGCGATCCTGTTGCTCACAATCAAATCAACTGCAGTTTTCAATGTTCTAAACAAGGGCTTTTCCCCTTGATCAATCTGTTTGAGATATTGATCCGCCAAATCTATTAGGCCCGCCCTGATTTTGTTTAATGAGTGTTCGTCGAGTTTGATATTCTCATCGAATGAGCTCACGGGCGAGAAGTAAATCCTTCTGAAGCCCATCTCTTTAAACTGAAGATAGTCTTCAACAAGGTTACAGTTATTATTTGTTAAGGTCGCTCTTGCGCCGAAGGGGAACGACTCGGAAAAACGACGAACGTTTTTGTCGATATCGGAGAAAGAGCCGCCTCCCGTCTTGTACGGGCGCGATGCATCGTGCTTGCATCCTGTACCATCGAGACTAACCAGAACAGAAAACCCGTGCTCCTTGAAAGAATTCACAGCAGTGTCATTCAAAAGCGTTCCGTTGGTCGTAATAGAATAGGTAAAGTTTCTATTGGGGTATATTCTTTTTGAATAGTCGACCGTTTTCCATATCAGCGGCTCGTTAATCATGGGTTCCCCACCAAAAAAGACGATCGCAAGCGTTTCGTTTTCCGATGAACTTGCGACGAGGTAGTCGACCGCCTTGAAGGCTATCTCGTCTGTCATCAGCAGAGGAGACGTTCCATAATCTCCTTTACCGGCAAAACAGTAACTACAACCAAGGTTGCATGCATGTGAAACGTGGAGTTCGATGGATCTAAGTTTTCGAGGCGTGTCTTTTGTTAAGAAAGTCCGCTCAGACAATCGTTGATACTCATCAATGTCGTCTTCAAGTTCTGCTATGGTCGTTTGGTCGTAGCCTTTCGCAGCAAGTGACTTTGTTAGCAACTTCGAGTTGACCGTTCTTCCCGATGCTTCAAATATGCGAAGCGCATCTTCTGATGCTTGGTCAACCTGAAAGCAATTGCGAGTGACCTCATCGAAGCAGTAACGACGATCACTTACTGAGAAAAAATGCATACGTTCCTCAATTTCATGCTGGACTGGCACTAACCTTGTTTATTGTTGCGCAGCTATAAAAAACCACCAGCGGGGATTCGGTGTGCGGCCCAATCGGACTCCCAAAAGGTTCTATTTGAGACTGGCAAGCTTTGTGTTGTTGGCACTTCGACAGCGCTCTTTATTCCAACATGGAGCCTCGCAGTTTGAGTCGACTTGCCTCTGGAAGGTCCGATCTTAACTTGATTTAGGATGAAAACAGATTACAGGCGCGCTCCTCTAGAAAGAAAGGAAACCAATCGCCGCCTTTCACCAGGAAAGTTTTTATAGCCCACCTCGAGCAAAATGAAAGATGCGAGAGCGATTGGGGAACAACGCGAATCTCCCCTTTTGGGTGGAAGCGAGCCTTCAGCCACCGGCGAACGACTCGCCCTGGTCAGAATCTGGAAGTGGTGCCGGGCCGCTTGGGCCTCCCCGGTGACTTCGTGGGGCTTACCTGCCTGACGTCGAGGAGTACATCCGCAAGATTCGTTCCCTATGCCGTTTGCTCTCACGCCCGCCTTAGTTCCAAGTCGGGCGAGCCGCCGCGCTCATGCGACCCGTGGCGGCGACACGTTGACGCCGCGCTCGCTGAGCACATCTTCGGTCGCGGGCGAGCACGAGGTCGCGCCGGCGCATCCGCTGGGACTGCTGTGCGTGCAAAACGGCTACGTGGTGAGCGTCCCGCGCTGGATTCAGCCGAGTGAGGAAGGCGTTGAGATCGGCGCGCTGGCAACGGGGGAGGGCGGCATCACCGACGACGTCTCGGCCCGCCATGCCCATATCTGGTGCGACGAGTCTGGCGCATGGTTTGTCGAGGACCTGTCGTCCACTAACGGCACCGTGGTGGTAAACGGGGCCACGAGTGTGTGTATTCAAGTAGAGCCCGGCCGCTCCGCCCAGCTCAACCCCGGCGACGAGCTCAAACTCGGCGAATCCACCACCTACGCCATCCTGCTCGGCGCCCTCTAGCCGGCAGTTAGGGACGTTCCTTTCCTGCCGGTACTTGGGGACACTCCTTGGCGCGTCAGAGCCAGTCGTCCGGGGATGGAGGGACCATTCTGGCCCTTGGCGGTCACCCGAGGTAAACCTTTACCGCCCGCCTATATTTGTCGAAATTACACTTGACGGCGGGGTACAATAAACCCGCATGCGGATTTCCGTTGCGGGCGCTTCCCATCGCCGGGGCGTGCCCGGGAGCATCCGGCATGCGGCCTTTGCGGCGCTCGGTCATGTGCAAGACGGGTAGCTGGGCCTGTGGAGCGCGTGCAGCCCTCCTCGCCTTGGCATGCCTTCTCTCCACGCCATGTACCTGCTGCTGAGTCCGCCTGCCAGATGATTGGAAGCAACAACGAAAATCCCATCACGCCAATATCCCGGCGATCGCCGGGGCCTGTATACCTATATGAGAGGAGAGGGGTATATGGCGCGTAAGTTTAAGTCTATGGACGGCAACGAGGCGGCCGCATATGTTTCGTATGCGTACACCGAGGTAGCGGGAATTTATCCCATTACGCCGTCCAGCCCGATGGCCGACCATGTCGACCAGTGGGCGGCCCAGGGTCGCAAGAACATCTTCGGCACCCCGGTCAAGGTCGTCGAGATGGAGTCCGAGGCAGGTGCAGCCGGTACCGTTCACGGTTCGCTGGGCGCCGGTGCTCTGACCACCACCTACACGGCTTCTCAGGGTCTGCTCCTGATGATCCCGAACATGTACAAGATCGCAGGCGAGCAGCTCCCGGGCGTTTTCCACGTCTCCGCGCGTTGCGTCGCTTCGCACGCCCTGAACATCTTCGGTGATCACTCCGACGTCATGGCCTGCCGCCAGACCGGTTTCGCCATGCTCGCCGAGGGCAACGTCCAGGAGGTCATGGACCTCTCGCCGGTGGCTCACCTTGCCGCCATCGAGGGTAAGACCCCGTTCCTTAACTTCTTCGACGGCTTCCGCACCAGCCACGAGATCCAGAAGGTCGCCATGTGGGACTACAAGGATCTGGCCGAGATGTGCGACATGGACGCCGTCCAGGCTTTCCGCGATCACGCGCTCAACCCTGAGCACCCGCACACCCGCGGTAGCCACGAGAACGGCGATATCTTCTTCCAGAACCGCGAGGCCTGCAACAAGGTCTACGACGAGCTTCCCGCCGTCGTCGAGGGCTACATGAAGAAGATCAACGAGAAGCTCGGCACCGATTACGGCCTGTTCAACTACTACGGCGCTCCCGATGCCGATCGCGTCGTCGTGTGCATGGGCTCCTTCTGCGACGTGCTCGAGGAAGTCATCGACTACCTCAACGCTCACGGCGAGAAGGTCGGCCTGGTCAAGGTTCGCCTGTTCCGTCCGTTCTCCATCAAGCACTTCGTCGACGTTCTCCCCGAGACCGTCCAGAAGATCGCCGTCATGGACCGTACCAAGGAGCCGGGTTCCATCGGCGAGCCGCTCTACCAGGACGTCGTCTCCGCTCTCTACGAGGCCGGCAAGACGGGCATCAAGGTTGTCGGCGGCCGTTATGGTCTGGGCAGCAAGGACACGCCTCCCGCGTCCGCGTTCGCTGTCTTCGAGGAGCTCAAGAAGGACGAGCCCAAGCGCGAGTTCACCATCGGCATTGTCGATGACGTGACCAACCTGAGCCTGCCCGAGGCCGAGGATGCGCCCAACACCGCAGCCCCCGGCACCATCGAGTGCAAGTTCTGGGGTCTGGGTGGCGACGGTACCGTCGGCGCCAACAAGAACTCGATCAAGATCATTGGCGACCACACCGACAAGTACGTCCAGGCCTACTTCCAGTACGACTCCAAGAAGACCGGCGGCGTGACCATCAGCCACCTGCGCTTCGGCGATCACCCCATCCGCAGCCCGTACTACATCAACAAGGCTGACTTCGTGGCCTGCCACAACCCCAGCTACGTGACCAAGGGCTTCAAGATGGTGCAGGATGTCAAGCCCGGCGGTGTCTACATGATCAACTGCCAGTGGGACTTCGACGAGCTGAACCACCACATGGACGCCGCCTCCAAGCGCTATATCGCCCAGAACAACATCCAGCTCTACACCATCGATGCCATTGACCTGGCCATCGAGATCGGCATGGGCAAGCGCAACAACACCATCCTCCAGTCCGCGTTCTTCTCTCTGGCCAAGGTCATGCCCGAGGAGGAGGCCATCACCTACATGAAGGAGAAGGCCAAGGCCTCCTACCTGAAGAAGGGCCAGGACATCGTTGACATGAACTACAAGGCCATCGATCTGGGCGCCACCGCCTATAAGAAGATCGACGTGCCCGCCGACTGGGCCAACGCCGTGGATACCAAGCCCGCCAAGGAGCTCAAGGGCAAGCCCGAGCTGGTGAAGATGGTCAAGGATATCCTGGAGCCCGTGGGCAAGATGGACGGCGACAGCCTGCCCGTTTCCGCCTTTGTGGACCATGTGGACGGCCAGTTCGAGCTGGGCGCCGCCGCCTATGAGAAGCGCGGCGTGGCCGTCTCCGTCCCCACCTGGGACGCCGAGAAGTGCATCCAGTGCAACCAGTGCGCCTACGTCTGCCCCCACGCCACCATCCGTCCCTTCGCCCTCACCGCTGACGAGGCCGCCAAGGCCCCCGAGGCTGCCAAGATCGTGGATGTCAAGGCCGGCAAGGGCAAGGGCACCTATCAGTTCACCATGGCCATCAGCCCGCTGGACTGCATGGGCTGCGGCGTCTGCATCGGCGCCTGCCCGGTGAACGCCCTGTCCATGGTCGCCCAGGAGGGCGAGCTGCCCCAGCAGGACGTGTTCGACTACTGCGTGGCCGAGGTGTCCGAGAAGAAGGATATGCAGGACAACACCGTCAAGGGCAGCCAGTTCAAGCAGCCCATGCTGGAGTTCTCCGGCTCCTGCGCCGGCTGCGCCGAGACCAGCTACGCCCGTCTCGTCACCCAGCTGTTCGGCGACCATATGTATATCTCCAACGCCACCGGCTGCTCCTCCATCTGGGGCGGTCCCGCGGCTACCTCTCCCTACTGCACCAACAAGGAGGGCCACGGCCCCGCATGGTGCAACTCCCTGTTCGAGGATAACGCCGAGCACGGCCTGGGTATGTTCACCGGCCAGAACAAGATCCGCGAGGATCTGGCCGACGAGACCCGCCAGCTGATCGCCGTGGAGTGGGCCCGTCCCGAGCTGAAGGCCGCCGCACAGGCATGGCTGGACACCATGAACGACGGCACCGCCAACGCCGAGCCTGCCAAGGCCTATGTGAAGGCGCTGGAGGAGAGCATCTGCACCGTGGAGGAGCTGGCCGCCATGCCTCAGCTCGCCGCGCACGCCGCCGAGCTGAAGGCCAAGGGCGCCCTGCTGTGCGACTGCGCCGCCTGCACGCTGGCCGCTGATATCCTCAGCAAGAAGGAATACCTGGCCAAGAAGTCCATGTGGATCTTCGGCGGCGACGGCTGGGCCTACGATATCGGCTACGGCGGTCTGGACCACGTCATCGCCTCCAAGCAGGATGTGAACATCTTCGTGTTTGATACCGAGGTGTACTCCAACACCGGCGGACAGGCCTCCAAGGCCTCCAACATCGGTCAGGTGGCACAGTTCGCCGCCGCCGGTAAGGAGGTCAAGAAGAAGAGCCTCTCCGAGATCGCCATGCAGTACGGCTATGTGTACGTAGCCCAGGTGGCCATGGGTGCCAACCCCGCCCAGACCATCAAGGCCATCACCGAGGCCGAGGCCTATCACGGCCCGTCCCTGATCATCGGCTACAGCCCCTGCGAGATGCACTCCATCAAGGGCGGCATGATGAACTGCCAGAAGGAAATGAAGAAGGCTGTGGACTGCGGCTACTGGAACCTGTTCCGCTACAATCCCGACGGCGGCGACAAGAAGTTCACCCTGGACTCCAAGGCCCCTGCCGGCGGCTATCAGGAGTTCCTGATGAACGAGGCCCGCTACTCCCGCCTGACCCGCGAGTTCCCCGAGCGTGCGGACGTGCTGTTCAAGCGCAACGAGGACGAGGCCAAGGCCCGCTACGAGCATCTGCTCAAGCTCATCGATATGTACGACAAATAAGCCGTATCTCCTCACAGCACAAAAAGAGACAGCCTTGCGGCTGTCTCTTTTTTGCGTTTCCTCTTCCGCTGTCAAAACTTGTCAAGCGCCCATATTTTTCCTTGACGATACACCATCCATGCAAGTATAATATTTCCATTGTGTATTCCCAAACCGACAAAAGGGGAGAGCTCCATATATGAAAAACCGCATCCTCGCCGCGCTGCTGGCGCTGGTCCTCGGCGTGCCGCTGTACCTGCTGGCCGCCGACGCCGTCCCCACCGCCGCGGCCAAAACCGTTTCCTCCGCCGCACCGGCCCAGGCCGTGGCCCTGCTGAAGGCCCTTCCCTCCGTGGAGGACCTGGCCGCCGCTATGACCCCGGAGACGGACGCCGCCGCCATGATCGCCCAGACCAGGGCCGACCTCCAGCGGGAGATCGAGCGCCAGACCGGCCCCAAGGGCATCGACCTGAGCTGGTGGCAGAGCCACTACAACGACATCATCGGCTACGTCTACAGCCCCGGTACCCCCATCAGCTACCCCATCGCCTACGACGGCAACAACGAGTATTACCTCCACCACGATCTGTACGGCAATTACAGCGAATACGGCACCATCTTCCTGGACGCCCGCGTGCCCAGCGACTTCTCCGGCCACAACAACGTGCTCTATGGCCACCATATGTCCGACGGCTCCATGTTCGCCTCCATCTCCAACTATAAGCAGCAGTGGTACTACGACGCCCACCCCTACTTTTTCCTCTACACCAACGCCGGCAAGTACCGGGTAGACCTGTTCGCCGGCATCGTTGTCCCCGGCACCCACGAGGTGTTCAGCACCTCTCTCTCCGCCGACCAGCTCCAGCGCTTCATCAATAATTCTACCTTCTACTCCGGCAAGGGCGTCCCCTCCGGCCAGATCGTGACCCTCTGCACCTGCTCCTACGAGGCGGCCAACTACCGCTATGTGGTCCTGGGCGAACTGGTCAAGCTGGAGGATACCCCCGCCGACACCGCCACGGAGGCCGCCGCATGACCCACGAAGAACAACAAGCCCTTTTTGACACCATCCTCCGCCGGGCCAACCTCCCCGGCAGCTTCAATGTGGAAAACGGCATCCGCCTGACGTCCCTGTCCGACGGCGGTGCCGAGGGCGAGGTCCGCCTGACCGCCGGCCACCTGAACCCCCTGGGCATCGTCCACGGCGGCGTGTACTGCACCCTGCTGGACCAGGTGGCCGGCGCCGCCGCCTGCACCCGGGGCAGCCGCGGCCTTACGGTGAACTGCGAGACCCGCTTCCTGGGCATCGCCCAGGGCGACGTCCTCTGCGGCCACGCTCAGGCCATCCACATGGGCCGCACCCTGGTGGTCATGCACGCCTGGGTCACCGACAGTCAGGATACCCTCTGCGCCGACGGCACCTACACCTTCCGCATGAAGCCCGGCTTCCCGGAGGACTGACCTCCCGGCGCCCCTTTCCCGCCCCTCGCAGCGCCCCCCCCTCGGGGCGTTTTTCTTTTCCGGTTGCAATCCCCGCCCAAATAGTCTATCATAACAGCAGTACATTCTCCCGGAGGAAACACTATGTGGTATGTCATCCTGCTGGCCGTCTGCATCGGCGGCGACCAGCTTCTCAAGTGGTGGGTCACCTCCCACCTGGACGTGGGCCAGTCGGCCCCGCTGCTGCCGGGCATTGTCCGGCTCACCCGCCTGCACAACACCGGCGCTGCCTGGAGCAGCTTCTCCGGCAAGACCGGCCTTCTGGCCGCCGTCACCATCGTCCTGATGGCCGCAGTGGTCTATCTGGTGGTAAAGAAGATCGTCCGCCACCCCCTGGGCCTTACGTCCGCCATGCTGGTGCTTGGCGGCGGCGCAGGCAACATGATCGACCGTCTCTGCCGCGGCTACGTGGTGGATATGTTTGACCTGGAATTCATGTCCTACCCCATCTTCAACCTGGCGGATATCTTCGTGGTCATCGGCGTCCTGCTGGGCGCGGTGTACTACCTGTGGTTCTACGACAAATACGACAAGCCGAAAAAGGAGCCTGACCATGACGCGGGAGCTGACAGCCGCAACTGAACACGCCGGCGTCCGCCTGGACGCCTTCCTCTCCGCCGACGGCGCGCTGACCCGTTCCCAGGCCGCCCGCCTGATCGCCGAGGGCCGCGTCCGTGTCAACGGCAAGCCCGCCGCCAAAGCGCCCGCCTCTCCGGCGGTGAGACGGTCACCGTGGACGCTCCCCAGCTCCGCGAGACGGCCCTGCCTCCCCAGGACATCCCCCTGGACGTGGTCTACGAGGACGACGACGTCATCGTGGTCAACAAGCCCACGGGCCTGGTGGTCCATCCGGCCCCCGGCCACCCGGACGGCACCCTGGTCAACGCCCTGCTCCACCACTGCGGCGACAGTCTCTCCGGCATCGGCGGCGAAAAGCGCCCCGGCATCGTCCACCGCATCGACCGCGATACCAGCGGCCTCATCATCGCCGCCAAAAACGACGCCGCCCACCTGGCCCTCAGCGCGCAGCTGAAGGACCACTCCCTCTCCCGCACCTACGAGTGCCTGGTGACCGGCAATATGAAGCAGGACAGCGGCACTGTGGACGCCCCCATCGGCCGCAGCAGCGCCGACCGGAAAAAGATGGCCGTGGTCCCCACCGGCCGCCGTGCCGTCACCCACTGGGAGGTCGTCGCCCGTTACCCCGGCGTCACCCACCTGCGCTGCCGCCTGGAGACCGGCCGCACCCACCAGATCCGTGTGCACATGGCCTATATCGGCCACCCCATCCTGGGCGACACGGTCTACGGCGCCAAAAAGCCGGTCCCCGGCCTCACCGGCCAGTGCCTCCACGCTGCCGGCCTGCGCTTCGTCCACCCCCGCACCGGCGAACCGGTGGAGCTCCACTGCCCCCTGCCGCCCGAGTTCACCGCCATGCTCCAAAAGCTGCAAAGCAAGTCCCAGTAAGCTGTGCAGCCGAAAAGAAGGCAAAAGGACCGGCCCCGCCGGTCCTTTTTCGTCCCCCGCCCGCAGCCGGCGCAGCGGACAATTTCGCGCAGCGGCGCAAGCGCATTATTTGTCTCCGACGGGGATAATTTCGCGCTCCGGCGCGAGCTACTTTTGTCTGCGGTGACAAAAGTAGCCAAAAGCACCGCTTAGACCTACGGTCTAAGAACCCCTCGCGCGCTATACTCAGTTGCGATTTCCTGCGTATTCTCGCGGGCATAGCCTTTTGTCGCCGTTGTCGGATAAAAGGACTGTGCCTGCGTTCACCGGCGCGGAGGCTTCCGCGACCGCTTGCTTCAGCCACGGTAGGCGTTTTTCACTCCTACCGCTGCACCCCCAAGCATTCCCCCTTGAGGGGTCCGCGGTATTGAATGATACGCCGGTGGCGTGTCAGACCCGCAGACCGACCGACCCGCAGGGAGACAGGTGCCCCCATACCACGGCG
>OLPU01002917.1_pt1 | contig 10836 bp, 11 predicted proteins | sample 1673111 | NCBI WGS metagenome assembly OLPU01 (sample SAMEA3136755, study PRJEB25190) | human gut metagenome | reverse complement strand
CCGTAAAACTGATCGTTTCCAAAATGGCAGATGCTGTTATCGAAGCAAATCAGGGAACAACAGAAGCTGAAGAAGCAGAAGTTGAAGAAGCTACAGAGGAATAATTGATTTAATTCCAGGAGGAGAATACAATGGCTATTACAGCAGCTCAGGTAAAAGAATTAAGAGAAATGACCGGTGCCGGAATGATGGATTGTAAGAAAGCTCTTACAGCTACAGAAGGCGATATGGACAAAGCAGTAGAATTCCTGCGTGAAAAAGGTCTTGCTACAGCTCAGAAGAAAGCAGGCCGTGTTGCAGCAGAAGGTCTTTGCAAGACACTCGTTGCTGATGACGCTAAGAGCGCAGTTGTTGTAGAAGTTAACTCTGAGACAGACTTCGTTGCTAAAAACGAAAAATTCCAGAACTATGTTGCAGATGTTGCAGCACAGGCACTTACTACTTCCGCAGCAGATATCGATGCTTTCCTTGCAGAGCCATGGGCACTTGATACAACTAAGACTGTAAAAGAAGCTCTTGCAGCTCAGGTTGCAGTTATCGGCGAGAACATGAACATCAGAAGATTCGCTCAGGTAAAAGAAGACAATGGTTTCGTTGCTTCCTATACACATATGGGTGGAAAAATCGGCGTTCTTGTAGACGTTGAGACAGATGTTGTTAACGATGCAGTTAAAGAAATGGCTAGAAACGTAGCAATGCAGATCGCAGCTCTGAAACCGCAGTACACAAGCGACAGCGAAGTAAGTGCTGAATACATCGAGCATGAAAAAGAAATCCTTCTTGCTCAGATCCAGAACGATCCGAAAGAATCCCAGAAACCGGAAAAGGTTATCCAGGGTATGATCACTGGACGTATCAAGAAAGAACTCAAAGAAATCTGCCTTCTTGACCAGGTATACGTTAAAGCAGAAGACGGAAAACAGTCCGTTGGTAAATACGTAGAAGAAGTTGCAAAAGCAAACGGCGCTAAGATCACAATCAAAGGTTTCGTTCGTTACGAGACAGGTGATGGTATCGAAAAACGTCAGGATGACTTTGCAGCAGAAGTTGCAGCTCAGGTTGCAGGTAAATAATCTGTAAAGCTCAGATTTATCTTTTAATTTAACTATGAAAGGGCCGGAAAGTCTTATGAACACTCTGTTTCAGAGCAGAATAAGCTTTTGGGCCTTTTTATGTACTGGAAACAAAAACAAGCAGACAAAATATCTTGTGATTTTGTTTGTTTTGATAGATAATATATTTAATGTTGTTGCGTTTGCTTTTACAGAGCTGTTTGGTAAGCAGGGCAGGCGAAAACATTTAAAGTTATTTAGAGTGTTGAGGAAGACGTCTGATTTAAGGGAGAGGAAACAAATGAAAGTTCTGGAAATCATATCACCAGTACTGGTAATGATCATTCTTGGTATTTTATGCCGGAAATGGAAATTGCTGAACAAGAACGGCATCGACAGCATGAAAGCATTGGTTACAAACATCATGCTTCCTGTGGCAATCTTTCATGCACTGGCGACATCGGATTATGGAGCAGAAACGGCAAAGCTGGTCGGGATCATGTTCATCATGTTGGTTGTATCTTTTGGCATCGGATTTCTTATGAAGCCGCTTATGACAGAAAATTACCGCAAGTATCTGCCATTTATGGTCAGTGTGTATGAGGGCGGCTCGATGGCATATCCTCTGTACACAAGTCTCTGCGGACAGGAGAACCTGTCACAGATCGCAGTTCTTGATATTGCGGGACTGCTTTTTGGATTCAGTATTTATATGGGAATGCTTGGCCAGACCGAGAACGGTGAGAAGATTAATGTAAAGAATCTTGCAGTAAGTGCAGTAAAAACACCGGCATTTATCGCAAGTGTTCTGGGAATCATTGCGGGATTGACAGGCGTGATCAAACTTCTGCTTGCAAGCCCGGCAGGCGGGATTTATACAAGCGTCGAGAGTATTCTGACTACAGCTTTGACGGCAATCATTCTGATTGTAGTAGGTTTCAGCATGGAACTGACACCGGAACTTTTTGGACCGTGTGTTCGGACGATCGTGATGCGTATTGTGCTGCAGGCAGTTATGATCGTGTGTGTCCTTCTGGCGGTACATAGTTTTATCGGAAGTAATAAATTACTGGACCTGGCAGTGATTACCTATATGTCCGCACCGGCTACGTTCAGTATGCAGACTTTCCTTAAGCGTGAAGACGGAAGCGCATATGTATCTACGACAAATTCGCTGTATTGTATTGTGTCGGTCGTGGTGTATATGATCCTTGCGTTTTTTACATATTAAAATAGAGAATAATTATAAACAAGCGCCATACGGAGCAGAAAACCGTATGGCGCTTGTTGGATGTATTGTATATAGTGAAAAGATGAGCTGAATATTACCGGCAAATGGAAGGAATTGCAATACCGAACTCAGGCAGAATGGGTCATGCCGGAATCAGCAAAACTGCGTACATCAGAAAAAGAAGAACGTCTCAAAGAATACCGCCTGCAGATGGCATGCACTATGCTGAAAAACACCTCTGAGACGATTACGACAGTTTCCAAGAACTGCGGGTTTCACTCTGCCAGCTATTTCGGCAAAGTTTTTCGCAGTCAGATGGGATGTACGCCGTATGAATTTAAGAATAAGATCGGAACCGGAAACCTTTGACTAAACTCTCAGCGACATATATAGACAGTATCGGATCATGTTTGTCGATTGACAACAAAAGCATGGCTTGCTACACTGAAATCATACTGGCAAAATTGCAGAAATCAGAGGAAGATACAATGAATTATAAAAGTGTAAAAATATCAGAAGATGCGAGAATTGCAAAACAGTCGGCAATCACGGGTGATGTGACGATCGGGCGTGACAGTTGTGTGCTTTCTTTTGCTGTGATTCGTGGGGATGAAGCTCCGGTTGTGATTGGGGAAGAGTCAAATATTCAGGAAAACTGTACGGTTCATGTGAGCCGTAACATGCCGGTTTGTATCGGAAATAATGTTACAGTGGGACATAATGCAGTGATTCATGGCTGTACGATTGGGGACAGAACGCTGATTGGAATGGGGGCAGTGATACTTGACGGTGCAAAGATTGGAAATGACTGTATTATAGGAGCAGGAAGTCTTGTGACGAAGAATACTGTGATACCAGATGGCTCTCTTGTGATGGGAAGTCCGGCAAAAATCAGACGGAACCTTACCTGGGAAGAAAAACTGGGGATTCTTGAGAACAGCAAAGAGTATGTTTCCGTGGCCAGAGAGATGCAGGAGCAGGGAGTATTATAAATTGCTGTGAACGGAGTGTACAGTAACTATTATAATTTATAGAGAGCGAGGATAAATACATGTCCTGTACAATAAGAAAAGCTACACCGTGGGATCTTCCGAGAATCCGGGAAATCTACGAGGTGGCAAGACAGTTTATGAGAAAAAACGGCAACCATTCACAGTGGGGGAAAGGTGACGAACCGGAAGCTCTGATAGAGGAAGATATCTGTCAGGGAAATTTGTATGTACTGGAGGAAGCGGACATTCATGCAGTATTCGCCTTTATTATAGGAGAAGATCCGACCTATCTGGAGATAGAAGAAGGAAACTGGAAGTCAGAGGAACCTTATGCTGCCGTGCATCGTGTAGCCAGCGACGGAACAGTGCAGGGCGTTCTTGGTCATGTCATGGATTACTGCAGCGCACAAGTGCCGCATATTCGGATCGATACACATACGGATAACAAAGTAATGCAGCACGTATTGGAAAAATACGGTTTTGTAAGCTGCGGCATCGTACATGTCCCGGATGGAAGCCCGCGTATTGCATACGAACTGCTCCCATAATATGTTCTTTGATAAAAACTTGCATTATCCTGTGGAAAGGAACATAATGTCAAAGTCGGCATGACCGCCGGTAAAGTTTGGAAATGAATTATGGGGGAGTTGAGTGAAAAATGGAACAGCAACAGCATATGTTTTCTAATCGCATGATCTGCAGTCTTCTGATTCCGGTCGTGCTGGAACAGCTGCTTAATTCCATCATGGGAACTGCGGATACCATGATGGTAAGTAATGTCGGTTCGGCGGCAATCTCAGCGGTATCGCTGGTAGATTCGATCAACGTGCTCGTCATTCAGGCATTCTCCGCACTGGCGGCAGGCGGTGCGATCATCTGTGCACAGTACATAGGACAGAGAAATAAAGAAAAAGCAAACGAATCTGCAAGACAGGTGTTGTTTATCATAACAGCTATTTCGGTAGCGGTGAGTCTGATCTGTCTTGTTTTCCAGAAACCACTCCTGAGGCTGATCTTCGGATCGGTAGAACCGGCGGTCATGCGTGCTTCGGAAACATATTTCTTCTATACAGCTCTGTCGTTCCCGTTCATCGCAGCTTATGATTCAGCAGCTTCTATTTTCAGGGCGCAGGATAATACAAAAGGACCGATGATCATTTCGATGATTTCCAATGTCATGAATATTGCGGGAAATGCAGTGATGATCTGGGTATTTCATATGGGAGTTGCAGGTGCGGCGCTTTCTACATTGATTTCCCGTATTTTCTGTGCAGTTGTCGTTATAATCCAGCTTCGAAAGGAAAAAGAAGGTCAGGAGATTGTTGTACGTGATTATTTCAAGATCCGTCCGGACTGGAGTATGATCAGACGTATTCTCGGACTCGGTATTCCGTCAGGCATCGAAAACAGTATGTTTCAGCTTGGGAAGCTTGCAATTCAGTCAACAGTTTCCACGCTTGGAACTACCGCAATCGCAGCACAGGCAATGACAAATATCCTGGAAAATCTAAATGGTATTGCAGCAATCGGAGTCGGAGTCGGCCTGATGACGATCGTCGGTCAGTGTCTTGGGGCCGGAAGACAGGATGAAGCAGTATATTACATAAAAAAACTCTGCGTGATCGCAGAAGTTATTATCATCATAAGCTGTCTTGGTGTATTTGCACTGACAAAACCAATCACAATCCTTGGTGGTATGGAAAAAGAAAGTGCAGATATGTGTTTTCATATGGTGATGTGGATCACAATTGTAAAGCCGCTTGTATGGATCATGGCATTCATACCTGGATATGGACTTCGTGCAGCGGGAGATGTGAAATTTTCCATGATCGTTTCCTGCTGTACGATGTGGGCATGCAGATTCTGCCTCTGTGTATTTCTGATCAGAGTCATGGGATTCGGTCCGATGGGTGTCTGGATCGGTATGTTTGCAGACTGGACACTTCGTGGAATTATTTTTACGTGGAGATTTCACAGCCGGAAGTGGTTACAGCATAAAGTCATCTAAATATACATTTTCTATTCACATATTTTGTGGTAAAATAGAGAGAAAATGAATAGTTATACATAGAAAGGAATTCTTATTATGGAAAAGGGAACAATTTTTAAATTTCATAATGACCTTGATACAGACCAGATCATTGCATCCCAGTATTTGCTTCTGCCGAATCTGGATGAAATGAAAGGGCACGCATTTGAATCATTAGATCCTGATTTTGCAAAGAAAGTAAAACCCGGAGATTTCGTAGTAGGCGGAGAAAACTTCGGCTGTGGTTCGTCCAGAGAGCAGGCACCGGGTGTCCTGAAAGCACTTGGTGTACAGGCTGTCATTGCAAAATCTTTTGCGAGAATTTTCTTCAGAAATGCAATCAATATCGGTCTTCCGGCAATTGTCTGTAAAGATCTTCCGGATAATGTAGCAACCGGAGATACTATGGAACTCCATATGTCTGACGGAACAGCAGTTGCAAACGGCAAGACTTATACCTGTACAAAACTCCCGGAATATATGCAGGGAATTCTGAATCAGGGCGGTCTGATCGCTTCGCTGAACAAGGAGGAGAAATAGCCATGGGAATGACAATCGCAGAAAAAATTATTGCAGCGGCAGCCGGAGTGGAGAGCGTAAAGCCAGGAGATATCCATACCGTACAGCTTGACCGTCTGATGAGTAACGACGGAACGACACATCTGACTGTTGATATGTATAACAATAAATTAAAAAATCCGCACATTGCAGATACAAAGAAACTTGTATTTATCGTGGACCATAACGTACCGTCTGACTGCCCGAAAACAGCAGCGTCTCAGAAAAAAATGAGAGATTTTGCAAAAGCAAACAACATTGATTTCTGGGAAGGTAAAGGTGTCTGCCATCAGGTCATGATTGAAAATTATGTGCGTCCGGGCGAACTGATCTTTGGTGCAGACAGCCATACATGTTCCTACGGTGCACTCGGTGCATTTGGTACCGGTGTCGGATGTACAGACTTCCTCTATGGAATGGTGACAGGTACTTCCTGGGTACTTGTTCCGGAATCTGTAAAATTCAATCTGACAGGAAAACTTCCGGAAGGTGTGACCGCACGTGACCTGATCCTTACGATCATCGGCGAAGTTGGTGCAAACGGATGTAACTATCAGGTAATGGAATTTACCGGAGAAGGTGCAAAGACATTGAGTATCAGTGACCGTATGACACTTTGCAACATGGCAGTAGAAGCCGGTGCAAAGACCGGTATCTTTGAAGCTGATGAGAAAGCCATGGAATATCTGAAAGAGCATGGACGTGAGCCAAAAGCCGTTTTCCACAGCGATCCGGATGCAAAATATGTAAGAGAATACACATTTGATCTGAGCAAAGTCCGTCCGGTAGTTGCCAGACCGGATTTTGTAGACAATGTTGTTCCGGCAGAAGAAGCATGTGGCATCGAGATCAACGAAGCATTCCTTGGTTCCTGTAACAATGGACGTATCGAGGACCTGCGTGTGGGTGCCGAGATCATCAAAGGAAAGAAAGTATCAGATAAAGTACGTTTCCTTGTTGTTCCGGCAAGCCAGACCATTTACCGTCAGGCATTAAAAGAAGGACTGATTGACATCTTTATGGAAGCCGGCGCAATCGTTATGAACCCGAACTGCAGTGTATGCTGGGGAAGCTGCCAGGGAGTGATCGGAGAAAACGAAGTTCTGATTAGTACCGGAACACGTAACTTCAAGGGACGTGCAGGACATCCGAGCTCCAAAGTATATCTCGGATCAGCAGCAACTGTTACAGCTTCGGCAATCGCAGGAAAGATCGCGCTGCCGTCTGAAATCTGAGAAGCATAAAGGCAGAGTACAAACAACGAATACATATTCAGTGAGGGAACATAGATTATGGAAAAGTTTACAGGTAAAGTCTGGGTGCTTGGCGATGACATTGATACAGATATCATCATCCCGACCGAGTATCTGGCACTCAAAACAATCGACGATATGAAACAATATGGATTCAGCCCGCTTCGCCCGGAACTGGCTGGTCAGATCCAGAAAGGCGACATCATTGTTGCCGGCAAAAACTTTGGCTGCGGTTCATCCAGAGAGCAGGCACCGGAGATCATCAAAGCGCTGGGAATCCAGTGTGTCATCGCGAAATCTTTTGCCAGAATTTTCTTCAGAAACTCTATCAACAACGGTCTTCTTCTGATTGAACAGCCGGATCTTCATAAAGATGTCAAAGAAGGAGATTCCGTGACTGTTATTATGAATGAGCATGTGGACTACAACGGAAAACAGTACCCGATCGCTTCTCTGCCGGAGAACCTGATGAGCATCATTCAGGCAGGCGGACTTGTAAAAGCCATGCGTAAACTGAACGGACTGGACTAAGGAGGTAGATCAGATGGGCGAAACAGTTATTGAAAAGATTATCAGAAACAATGTGGGCCATGCCGTAACCCCGGGTGATATCGTCACAGTCAATGTCGACAGAGTGATGATCCACGATATTTTTATCCCGTTTGTTGCAGAGAAATTTGAAGAAATGGGATTTCAGAAATTATGGGATCCGGACAAAGTAGTCCTGATCTATGACCACCTTGTTCCGGCAAGCCAGCTTGATGATACCAGACATTTCCACACAGGAGATGCTTTTGCAGAAAAATATGGCATGAAAAACGTACATAGAAGTGACGGAATCTGCCATCAGTTAATGACAGAGGCCGGCTATGTGAAACCGGGCAATATCGTATTTGGTACAGACAGCCATACGACTACTTACGGATGTGTCGGCGCTTTTTCTTCCGGTATCGGTTATACCGAGATGGCAAGTATCCTCGGAACAGGGACTATGTGGATCAAAGTTCCGGAAACGATCAAAGTTGTGATCGACGGAGAACTTCCGGAAAATGTCATGTCAAAAGATGTGATCCTGCGTCTGATCGGGGATCTCGGTGCGGACGGAGCTACATATCGTGCACTGGAATTTACAGGAAGTGCAGTGAAGAATATGTCTGTGGCAAGCCGCATGACAATTGCCAACATGGCAATTGAGGCAGGTGCAAAATGTGCGCTCTTTACTCCTGATGAAAAGACGGCAGAGTACTGCGAGATTGAGCTGAACGATTTCCAGAAGAGTCTTGTCGGAGATGAGGATGCCACATATCTTAATATTGTGACCTATCGTGCAGAAGATCTGGTTCCGGTTATGGCATGTCCGTCTCAGGTAGATAAGATCCGTGATGTCAGCACACTGGAAGGAACTGAGATCGATCAGGTATTTATCGGTTCCTGTACAAACGGACGTCTGGAAGACCTTGCAGCAGCAGCGGAAGTTCTGAAAGGCAAAAAAGTTGCAGATTATGTAAAACTGATCGTAACACCGGCAAGCCGTAAGATCTACAGACAGGCAATCGAGCTGGGTATTCTGGATACTCTGGCTGAGGCAGGGGCGATGATCACACATCCGGGATGCGGACTGTGCTGTGGACGTGCAGGTGGTATACTGACAGACGGAGAGCGCGTTGTGGCAACAAACAACCGTAATTTCCTCGGCCGTATGGGAACATCCAAAGTAGAAATTTATCTGGCATCTCCGAAGACTGCGGCAGCATGTGCGGTGGCGGGAAAGATTGTCAGCCCGAAATAAAATACATTTAATTAACAAAAAATTTCAAGAGGGAAGAAAAAAATTTCCCTCTTGACATCTTAATGATTTAGCACTATAGTATAACGCAGTGACAGCAATAACGAGGAGAAGTTTGCAGGAAAGAGGCCAGGGCCCACCGAAGGAGTAAAACTCTCAGGTATCCGTGTTATCGGACAGAAACTGTAAATGGATCGTTTCTCTGGAGACACCTGTTTCAGTACAGGGGCCGAAGGTGCAAGCGACGCGTAAGCGTCTTGAATCTCTCAGGCAAAAGGACAGAGGATGCTTTTTTATAATTACATCCTGGAAGTTTATTCTTTTAGCAGTTCTTTTTTTAGTCTGAGTTTCAGAGATTCTTATTATTATCCTTTTATCAGAGATTGATTCTTTTTATGAAGTCCCCTTGTTTATGATGCTGAAAAATACATACGTAAGGAGAACTTTTTGAGATGTGGGAAGCAATCAATAATTTCTTAGTTGCAGTGGATGACAAAGTCTGGGGAGTGCCGCTTATGGTATTGATCATAGCCGGTGGTGTCCTTCTTACCAGCAGACTTGGGTTTCTTCAGGTGCGTCGTCTTCCGCTGGCTCTGAAATGGATGTTTAAGAATGAAGAAGAAGGAGACGGAGAAATCTCCAGTTTTGCAGCTTTATGTACAGCACTGAGTGCAACAATCGGTACCGGTAATATCGTCGGTGTGGCAACAGCAGTCTGTGCCGGAGGTCCGGGAGCATTGTTTTGGATGATCGTAGCAGCATTCTTCGGAATGGCAACGAAATATTCAGAAGGACTTCTGGCAGTTAAGTATCGTGTGGTTGCCGAGGATGGACACAGCCTTGGCGGACCATTCTACTATATCGAAAAAGGTATGGGAAGCAAATGGAAATGGCTTGCAAAGATCTTTGCATTTTTTGGTGTATGTGTTGGTCTCTTTGGTATAGGTACTTTCAGCCAGGTAAATGGTATTTCCAGTGCGGTACAGAACTTCTTTGATCCAAATAAAACAAACTGTATCAATATCCCGTTTTTGGGACAGTATTCTGTGGCTGTTGTTGTTTCTTCTCTGATTCTTGCATTCTGTGTGGATGATTTTGCATATAAAAAGCGCCATACATATGGGACGATCATAGTAAATGAAAAAACGCACGAGCCTATAACATTGTTGAATGGAAGAAATGGGGATACATTGCGGGAATGGCTTAAGAATAATAAAAATGTTAAAGTGGTTACAAGAGATAGGGCAAGTGCATATGCGAAAGTAATATCAGAAGAATTACCCGATGCAATGCAGGTGGCAGACCGATTTCATTTACATCAGAACCTACTGGAAACAATAAAAAAAGCTCTGAATCAAGAAATTCCTGCAACAATAAGTATCCCACACAATGATACATTTATCGATGCAGAAGAACATTGTAAAAAAAATCGCATCTGATGTGGATAATTATGCTGCTTTTTCAGAAAAACGTTATCAAATGATCTGCCAAATGCAAAATTTTTTAAAAGAAGGCTGTAGTTACCGTGAAATTGCCAAACGTATGGGAATAGGTCGCAACACAATTGCAAAATATCGTAAAGGTGATCCAAAAGAATTAAGTATGTATGGAATTCATCAAAGCAAACTTGATCCATTTCATGATTTTATTATAGATTGTCTTAAAGAAGGATGGAGTAAAAGCAAAACTGTAAAGGCAATATACGAAAAAGGATATTCTGGATTCAAAAGCAATGCTTTTGATTATTTGTGCAAAATAGAGCAAAAAGAAAATAAATGTTTTGAGCCACAGCCATATGTCAGAACAATGACGGAGTGTTTAAAATACAAAACCGGCAGTAAGGGAAAAGAGAAAGACTATATTACACGAGAAGGTGTGTTTAGGTACATATGGATGAATACTGAACTTTCAGATAATCATAAGAAATATATTTAT
>OLPU01002908.1_pt1 | contig 10859 bp, 10 predicted proteins | sample 1673111 | NCBI WGS metagenome assembly OLPU01 (sample SAMEA3136755, study PRJEB25190) | human gut metagenome | reverse complement strand
ATGGACTCAAGATCAGTGAGATGGACGGAGAGATCTGCTTGAAGGTCGATGTTCGGAAGAACAAGGATGCTGCCCGGCTGCGCGAGATGCTCTGGACCTGGCGGGAACAGGCCGCCAAGTTGGAGGCCGGAGAGATCTCTCAGGAGGAGTACGACCGCTGGCGTTACCACTACCCGGAGTACGACAGCAACCAGATCCGCGCTAAGGCACCGCCGAAGGGTCTGATCTAACTCTCTCACTTGTAGGCCACGGGAAAGGCCATTTGTTGCACAAAATCAGAAAATTCAGATAAATGAGAGCAAAATAAAAAAGGTCTAACTGATCAACAAAAATCAGTTAGACCTTTTACTTATGAATAAAAAGATGAGGATTTTTAGGCTACTCGCAAGCCACCCGATTTTTCTTTTCAAACTCAATAAATCGGGATTTGGCGAGTGCTATCAATCTGCTATCAAATGGGAAATCTGAAAATCAAAAAGTCAGTGTTTTCAAGGGTTCTGAGGAATCTGCATTCCTCTTCTTTCCCATCCCGTACCATGAAATCCTGTAGCGGTTGGTGTCAGCGTTGGTGTCAACTCCAAGAGAAGAGCCATGAGATGACCGATTTTGTTGGCCTAACCACGCAAGAAACGCACCTTTAGGTTTTTACCTCTAAGGGATTCGGTTCATTGGGGTTCAGACAAAACAAGAAATAAACCATCAGGCACATGAATCGTACCAACATCTAAATAGCGCAATGGCGCAGCATTATCGGCGAAACATCATTCCACATTCGGTAATGCTGCGCCGCTTTTGCTCTATGCCAATTATAACACACGGCTTCCCACTAGGGAAGCGCATTTCAGGAGGTTTCCATGTCAGAATATACACTTGAGATCAAACAGATCGTAGATTATCCACGATGCCGGATCTACCGGCAGTTCGTACAATCTTTAATAGCAGACCGGAGCATTCGCGTGAGCGGAGGCTCCGGTCTTTTTTATTTTGTCGTGCTCTGCGCCTATGCCAACTTCCGCACCTCATACAAGCGCATTGATGGCATTAGTTACACCATCTACCCCGGCGAATGGATCATGTCTGTGGAGGAATTGTCCCGGTATTTCCGCACACGCTTCCGCCGCCAGACCTTGGCCGCTTTGGAGGGACTGCAAAAGAAAGGGCTTATCAGTTTTCTTGTTCTCGGACATGGTAAGCTGGTCAAATTCAAGATTCGCGGCTGGCGGCGTCACAACACGATTCTCGACTACAATGCGCCTTGCCAGAAGGATACCGGCTTTTTCTTCTTCCCTGTCTCTACGGCAACAGAACTGGTCAGCGCCGGTCACTGCTCGGAGATGGACGCCGTATTGGATCTATGGCTGAACACGGTCTATAACGATCCGCAAGTCCTCGGTTCAGATGTCGGGCCGGTGGTCTATCTCCGCAACGGTACAGGCTGCCCGCTGGTCAGCTATGCGGAGCTGGCATCCCGCTGGGGCATCTCTAAGGCGACTGCTGGCCGATACCTCAAGCGCATGGCTGAACGAGGCTATCTGCAACTGGCAGCTTTCCCCGGCACACACGGCACCACAATCTATCTCCAAAACTATCTCTCCACCATGTTCCAAATTTCTGACATCGTGGTGGATAAGGAAGAGATCGCCATGAGCCTTGGCATCAAGCTGGAGCTTCAGGAGGAAACCACCCTGACCACTGCGGCATCCAGCGGTTCAAATGAGGCCGGTAGCGTTTCAGAAATGAACCGCCATCGAATCGAGCGAAAGATGCGCGAAATCCTTGTGGCACAGGGGCTGCCGTGCGCTTCATGCGCTAAATCCAAATATATGTTATTACCATTATCCGACGACTGCGAGGTTACGATAGAAGGGGTGCCTCCGCTGCGCCGGTGGCTTCAACTGGTGGTCACCTGCGGTGATGCTCAGGAAGTCTATCACTTTGAACTCAGATTGCACCCGACAGGGATGCGCGGCGATAAGGAGGCCGAACGATGAAAAAGACTGCACAAGAACCCAAAGTGACCGATAACCCCTTGTACCATGACACATGGATGCTGCTACGCAAGTACCGGGACGTGGTGTGGAGCCTGGAGCTGTCCGTGCAGCAGGTACGTCGGCAGTTCCAGATCGAGTATGGCAGCAGCATAGAGGAATTTCTGGAATCCCTCTATGTGGCCGGCATCACCTTCGAGGGCTCGGCGATTGAGGATCATGCCCGCTGCATCGAGCGCAGCTACAAGATGCTGAAGCTGCTGGATACCTCCGTGGAGCTGCTGCGGACAAAGCACAAGTACGGTGAGAGCTATTACTGGCTCCTGTACTACACCTACCTGTCACCGCAGCAGTTGGCGAACACGCAGGAGATCATCGACAAGCTGGAGCCGCACATTCGGGACATCAGCTACCGCACCTACTTCCGCAAGCGTCAGATGGCGATTGATGCCCTGAGTTCGGTGCTGTGGGGGTATTCGTCCAAGGAGAGTCTGGCACTGCTGGAAAAGTTTGTGCCGGAGGGGTGAGGATGTGATTGAGGTAAAATGAGCCTGCTTTCGAACACAGAAAGCAGGCTCATTCTCATAAATACACAAGCTTTTTGCTTGCTGGTTCCCAATATGCCCTGCAAGGAAAGGACTCTCTTGAATGATGCTTCGATCCACGCCGATACGCGGAGGAGATTACCGGCGACAAGTCATCTCCCGATGAATTTAAGTAAATTAGCGATATAATCCAAAAGCGATTTCAAAGAGTTTTGTTGAAATAAGCATAATAGGGCGTTTCAACTCGAAAGAAGAATTTTGCAAATAACCGGGATCATTAATGTGATTTCCGATAAGCTCTTTATACTCATCAAATTTCTCATAAATAAAGTCCACATCAGCCGCAATACTAAACTCTTCTTTCACACTATCGAGAATTCCTATCTTGTTGCTGATGTCACGGTTGCGCATATTTATACTGCTCGGAGACATCTGGGATAAATCATACATGTCTTCCTTTTCAAATTGAGTGCGAAGATCAAAAAGCAGGCTTGCCAATATTTCTTTTTGTTTCCGGAGATCGTTTTTCCGTTGAACAAGCCAATACGAAAAAACAAGGGCAATTATAATAGTTATGCAGCTTGAAACGGAGGTTTCCCAAAAACTTGGGTTAGTTTTAATGTTATAGAGGATAAGCCCACCAAGACCAACAATAATAACCAAGACCAGCAAAACAAATACCCTAAACTTGGCTTCTGGGGAAAGTCGTTTTTTACTCATAATGCAACACCCTGCTCTTTCAGTGCATCCCGCATATACTGGTAAATCTTAGCGATTAGAGACGGCTCCTCTTCGGATATAAGTTTTATTTTTAAGACAGCTGGATTAAGAGTTTCTCGTGCGAGCCCACCAAAAGACTCCTCTAAGAAAGATGTTGCATAACCGTAACCGCCATCCAAATTAACGAGTAAGTCCTCCTTTTTTTCTTGTGCCTTCTGAAAAGCAGGGGCTAACATAGATCTACGGAAGTCCTCACCAGAAAACTGCCCTTCGCCCACATGACGACCACCAGGCATTTTGGTATACTCATTAGCAATGTTAATGGTAATCATACATATCCTCCTTTTCCAGGATGTCCCAAACGAATAAGGTTCCCTCTAGACTTGTGTTTAATTTTTCCGAACGAATTCCATCGCCGACAACAGTACACTTTCCCTTGTTGGAAACAATACAAAGATTGGAGATTTTGTTATTCCGAGCATCTTCGTATATGCCAGGAAGCCCTTTTCCGCGGTTAAGCTGTTTTGTTTCCGTCCTAAATGCACCGAGTAAAGTAGACTCAATGTATTTTGCATCATTCCCAGCGACCAACTCAGTCATTCGCTCAAGAACCTTTTTGTGTACGGTGGCTGGGATACCCACACCCGTATCCAAAAAGACAAAATGGACACCAATTTGGGTCACCCATGCGGAAACATACCAAAAGCGTTCCATCATCCCATATTGATTCTCACGATACGCATGCTGATGAGTGTTTGTCATGAGTTCAATTAGCATGGGATAAAGTTTCTTGGTATCTTTGATCGTCATATTACACTGTTTCTGGACAAAATCGCAAAATGAACTCGCAAGCTGTCCATCCGCATCAGTACCCGAAGAAATTTTCATATGAGTGGAATCACCAGTAACCTTATGCGGAGAGCTCGATTGCATATAGGAGTAAAATCCTGATCTTTCAATAATGTCCCTTGCATTTTCATCTATGGGAAGGTTTCCTCGACAAGTGATGCGAAACGTCTTTAGTCGCCGCATATTCTTAATCACCGCAATCAAATACATAATCGCATCAGTTGTGATTTCAGTAATATTAGACAAATCGAAGAAAATCGAGTCTTGAACCTTACAATTTCTAATTGTCCAAACAGTTTTATCAAAAAAAGCTACAGTTTCGGCAGAATTCTGAAAAAGGCTGAAAATGTCGGGGGGCGTCAGGGTATGAGTCTGCCTTTTCCCCCGCTGCTGTCGCACCCGTGAAGGAGTGTATACGACGCCGTGCCGAATTGCGCTTTTCTTTCTTCGCGCCATTCGTCCATTTCGTCTTTGCCTGCGAAGAACCATCTTCTTACTTAGGGAGATTTGAAATTGTCGATTCCGTTCTTTTCTGTTTGACATTATTCTAAAATCTCCCCATTTTTTCTTTATCTTTTTTATTATATTAGCACAATCTGTGAAAAAGTGCAAGCATGACACCTCCGTTTGATAACGCTCTTGCTGATATATACAACGATGCACATTGGGCTTGTTGCACAGTATTGTGCAACAAGTGATTTTTCCACAAAATGTAGTAATCACGGTATAAGACCATGTTGTTTGAAAAAAATCTGCAAGGCATGAAGAACGACATGAGTATTGGGACAGAGGATAAGGATTTGTCGTGCGTGTGATATAATCAGCACTCTACCGCCACAACATTGGCACGGTTTTGCGATTTCGGCGTAAAACCAAGTGTGCTATACTGTGTATGCTCAAAACTATGCCAAGGCGACACGAGTAACACCATCCTACGGGGTGGTGTTATTTTGTTTCCGGTAATTTGGGCAGCCCAAGAGGGGCGGCTTTCAGGGAGCTGCCCCTCCACATCTTTTCTATCACAGGAGGTATCACGAGTGAAAAAACATGACCTGACCAAGACACATCTCCACAGGGCAAGCCCCGGCATGGCACTATATGCGGCCTTCGCGGGCGTGACCATGGCCGCAATTCTTTGCCAGCCTGTCTTTGCCGCCACCGTCTGGGAGAAGGCCAATGAGATCATGAAGGATGTCTATAACCAGATCCTTCTGATCTCCACCATTGCCGCCATTGTCACCGCGTCGGTGGCACTGCTGATGATGAACTTCTCCCGCAGCGGCCGCACTGTGGATGAAAGCCGCGCATGGCTCAAGCGTATCATCATCACATGGGCAATCCTTAACGGTTTGGGCTTCATCATGTCCTATGTGACGCCCTTCTTCGCAGATGGCAGATGGAACGGATAACGCCTCACTGCCCGGTTGAGAAAGGAGTGTTGCTATGGGCATATTAGATGGCATTGTAGAATGGATTGCGGAACAGGTCATGTACGGTCTTGACCTTATCAACACCTCTGTGCTGGGGGCTCTGGGCTGCGACATGACCACCTTCCTGCGCTACTTCCCTGCCGCGGAGACGATGTACAACATCTTCGTGGCACTGGCTATCGGCATGATCCTGCTGAACCTGATCTGGCAGCTATTCAAGAACTACGGCCTTATAGCAGGCGTAGAGGCAGAAGACCCGGTAAAGCTGACGATCCGCTCTGTGCTGTTTATCCTGCTGGCCTATTTCGCAGATGAAATCGTGGAGCTGATACTGAAAATCGGCGGGACACCCTACGCGTGGATCATGTCGTCTGAGCTGCCCGCACTGAACTTTGCCGACTTCAATTCGGTCATACTTACCATCCTTGGGGTCTGCGCCAACGGCGCGGTTGCTCTAATCGCCCTGATCCTCGTGCTCATTTTGGCGTGGAACTATATCAAGCTGCTGTTTGAGGCGGCGGAGCGCTATGTGCTGCTGGGCGTGCTGGTATTCACAGCGCCTGTGGCCTTCGCTACAGGTGCGGCACAGACCACATCCAATATCTTCAAAGCGTGGTGCCGTATGTTCGGCGGCCAGATATTCCTGCTGCTGATGAACGCATGGTGCCTGCGCCTGTTCATCACCATGGTGGGAACCTTCCTGGCAAACCCCTTATCCCTATAGGAGACGATCATGAATCAAAAAACGAAATACATCACAGGGATCGTGTTGTCCGTACTGGTTATATGTGCGCTCACAATCCCGGCCTTTGCTCTGACAGAATCGGATGTGCAGTCTCAGGTCTCAGCTTCCGGTAAAGAAGGCGTGGCCGGAAACCTGTTCGTTTGGTTTCTGTGCGCAGTGGCTTTTCTGAAGATCTCACAGAAGATCGACAGCTTCATGCAGGGCCTTGGCATCAATGTGGGCCATACAGGTGGCTCTATGCTGGCAGAAGCGATGCTGGCCGCGCGGAGCATCGCTGCCGCCCGTGGTGTTGCTGGCCGCGGTCGAGGCGGCAATGCAGGCCGAGGAGGAAGTGCCGGTGGCAGCAGCGGCAGCGGTGACAGCAACACCTTCCTGCAAGGCGGTCTGGCCGGTGTCGTCAACCGCAGCTTCTATAACGGCGCATACAAAAGTGCCACCGGCACAGGCAGCGGCGGCGTTGGCGGCATGGCGTTCCGTGCCTCTATGACCAAGGGCGGCGATATTGCCAATAACGTTATCAGCCGGATTGCCACCGGCGGTGCGGGATCTGGGGATGTCATGTCCGGCAATATGGCGGCAGACGCCCTCATGTCCTATATGGGCTACACGGCACTGGGTGAAGGTGCGGCGGATATTCCCTCCTTCTCCAATGTGGAATCGGCGGCGGGCATATCACCGGCACGGAGACCTCTGAGGAAGAACCTGCCGGTCGTGCCTTTGCCATGTACAGCACTGAACAGTATATGGAGCCAAAACGGGAATACACCACCGTCACCACTGTGGACGGCGCAAAATGGTATAGGCAGTACGCACAGGACGTAGTGGAGAAAAAGCCCTATCAGAATCCGGATGGCGGCATTTCCTATCGTGAGAGCCTGATCCGGCGTCTGCCTGACCCGCCTCGCAGAAAGGACAAGACCTGATATGACCCAGCAAGAACGCAGCGGTCTGAACGAAGCCGCTGAGATCAGCGCACACGCTGCCGGTGCCGTGCGCGGCGCCATCAAAACCGGAAAAGTGGTAAGCGGCGCGGCAAAAGGCACCGCTGCCGCAGGCCCTTACGGCGCGGCGGCAGCGGCACTCTGGACACATCGCAAGGCGGTTGCTGCCATCATTGCCGGGTTGCTGGTGCTTCCCGTCCTGTTCATCATGCTGCTGCCCTCCCTGATCTTCGGCGGGTTGACCAAGGCAGGGGTTGAAGGAAGTCCAGACACACCGATCCTCAACGACAACGCCGCCATTGTGGAGAACATCAATCAGATCTCGCAGGCGATCAGCGACTTGCTGGAGGAAGGGCAGGAGGATGTTCGCGCCCGTATTGACACGGATTTTACCGCTTCCGGCGCTGACCAGAAGGAGATCATCAATCCATACGAAAGCTCCCCGGCCTACAATGCCAACCGCTTCATTGCCATGTACTGTGCCGCCAAAAATCAGGACTACACATCTATCTCCCTCAAGGATATGGAGGCGCTAATCCGTAAGGCCAAGGACGCCCTCTATACCTTCACGAGCACGGAGGAGTCTCGCACGACTACGGTAACGGAAACGAATACGGATTCCAAAACCGGTAAGGTCACGGTGACGGAAACGGAAGTAACAGAGATATGGAAGATATATACCATCGTCTACAGCGGAGAGGCCTATTTTGAGGATAAGATATTCGCTCTGTCGGACGAACAAAAGGGACTGGCGGAAAACTACGCCCAGAACCTGAGCGTATTCCTGGGCGATGGTATGATGCAGGGCTTGCTGCCTGCCGAGTCCACCGGCCTTGTATCTCTGGGCGACATTCGTTTCTCGGATGGCGCGACGCAGGTGGTCTACTATAATCAGTTGGACAAGCGGTACGCGCACAAGCCCTACGGCACCGACGACATCGGCACCTACGGCTGCGGGCCTACCTGTATGGCAATGGTGGTATCTTCTTTGACCAACGAGACGGTCGATCCCGTTGAGATGGCACGTTGGGCCTATGAAAACGGTTACTGGTGCAGTAGAAGCGGTTCCTACCATTCGCTGATCCCCGGTGCTGCCAAAGCGTGGGGGCTTCCGGTACAGGGCTGCGGGAAAGCAGAAGGACAGCGTATTGTGGATGCGCTCTCTCAAGGCAAGTTGGTGGTGGCAATCATGCTGAAAGGTCATTTCACCAGCTCAGGACACTTCATTGTGCTGCGCGGTGTGGAGAACGGAAAGATACTGGTGGCCGACCCTGCCAATTATACCCGAAGCCAACAGGCATGGGATCTGGCTATCATCCTGAATGAAGCCAGCGGCCGTGCCGGTGCTGGTGGGCCTTTCTGGATCATAGGGTAGGAAGGAGAACTAAATGTGAGTAAACCAAATGAATATGACACCTATATCATCCCGCCCAATTTTATCGAGGGCGGGACTTTTTTCGGCGGGCTGCTGAAGCTCCGCAACACAGCTGAGGCGCTGGTTATCGTGCTGGCTATCGGCATACCTGTGTTCTCGGTGTCCACACTGACGCTGACTGCCAAGATCATCATTCTGTGCCTGACCGCGCTGCCTCTTGGCATCATCGCGCTGGTTGGCATCAACGGCGAAAGCCTCTCATCATTCATCTTCCTTGTTCTGAAATATCTCTGCAACCGCCGTGTTATTACACGCAATGAAGAGGAACAGGACAAGCGGAAAAAACGCAGGAAGCGAAAAGCTAAGAGCGGTGACGACGCGCCCAAGTACATCAATCCAGTGGCGGAATACCTGCCTGTGGAGAAGATCGAAAACGGCATCATCTACACACGGGACCACCGCTACCTGAAGATCGTTGAGGTCGTGCCTATCAACTTCCTGCTGCGCAGCGCCAGAGAGCAGCGAAACATCATCTACTCGTTCATCTCGTTTCTCAAGATCAGCCCGGTCAAAATGCAGATCAAGGTCATTGCCAAGCGTGCCGATCTGAACCGGCACAGAGAGATCGTGCAGCAGGAGATGGCGCAGGAGACCGATGAAAACTGCCGCTTGCTGCAGCAGGACTATCTGACGCTCATTGACCGGATCGGTGCACGGGAAGCTACCTCGCGCCGGTTCTTCATGGTGTTTGAATATGAGGTATGGGCAGGCCGGAAAAGGGATAACGAGGAAGCGGAGGCCATTGCCTCCCTGCAAACGGCAGCCCGCACCGCAGTCAATTATCTCAAGCAATGCGGCAATGAGGTGCTGATCCCGGAAAACGATGATGAATTTACGGTCGATACCCTCTACCATTTGCTGTGCCGCAACACCACCACGTCGCTGCCGGATCGAGTTCGCCGGATCGTTGCCCAGTATCAGGCGAAGGGACTGGAATCTGAGATCGACGCCATTCCCTGTACGGAGTTTTTCGCCCCTGACAGCATCGACTTTACCAACGGGCGGCATATCTGCATTGATGGGCTCTACTATTCCTATCTGCTGGTGCCATCCACCGGCTACAAGGCGCAGGTGCCGGCCGGCTGGCTGTCCCTCATCGTCAACGCTGGGGATGGCATCGATCTGGATATGTTTATCAGCCGCCAGCCGAAAGCCCGCATGGTGCAGCGGCTGGGCCAGCAGCTCCGTATCAACCGCAGTAAGATCAAGGACGCCAGCGATACCAACACGGACTTTGACGATCTGGACGGTGCCATCCGAAGCGGATACTTTCTGAAAGAAGGGTTGGGCAACAACGAGGACTTCTATTACCTGAACCTGCTGATTACGGTGACAGCGTCCACAGTGGACGAACTGGAATGGAAGGTCAATGAGATGAAAAAGCTGCTCATGTCCCGTGATATGGACGTGTGCAGCTGCGCCTTTCATGAGGAGCAGGCGTTTCTATCGTCGCTGCCGCTGGTCAGCATGGAGAAGCACCTCTTTGAACGCTCTAAGCGCAATGCGCTGACCACCGGCGTGGCAAGCTGCTACCCCTTCACGTCCTATGAGCTGAGTGATGAAAACGGCATCCTGTTCGGCCTGAACAAGTACAACAACTCTCCGGTCATCATCGACATCTTTAACTCCAAGGTTTATAAAAACGCCAATATTGCCGTATGCGGCACCAGCGGCGCGGGCAAGACCTTCCTGATCCTGCTGATGGCGCTCCGCATGCGGCGCAAGGGCATACAGGTTTTCATGCTGGCGCCTCTGAAAGGCCATGAGTTTCACCGTGCCTGTGTCAATACAGGCGGCGAGTTCATCCGCCCATGTTCCGGAATGGCATAAGAAGCCCTCGCCCACACCAAAACCGGAGCAGCCAAAGCACGCACCTCGTCCGAATAAGTCCCCCGTCAAACGCAGCGAGTTTGTCAAGACCGATAAGGATTCCATCATGTCAACAAAAATGTAGTACAAGGAGGAGCAACTATGCCGAGAAAGAAAACAGAAGAAATCGCTATTGTCCCGGATACTCCGGTACTGCCCGCGGATGATGCCGTGGAAGAGAGCCTGCCGGAACTCATGAGCGAACCTGTAACCGAGGACATTACCCCCGAAATTGTGGAGTCCCCTGCGGAAGAGCCGGAGGCCGCCCCAGAGACACCACCGAAGCGCACCGTTCGCAGGCGGACGACCACCAGAAAGAAGCAGCCGGCAGAGGAAC
>OLPU01002897.1_pt1 | contig 10895 bp, 9 predicted proteins | sample 1673111 | NCBI WGS metagenome assembly OLPU01 (sample SAMEA3136755, study PRJEB25190) | human gut metagenome | reverse complement strand
TAGAGCATGCGGCTGTTAACCGCAGTGTCGTTGGTTCGAGTCCAACAGGGGGAGCTACAAACCCAATAATTGTGCAAAATAACTAAATACGGCGCAGTAGCCAAGTGGTAAGGCAATGGTCTGCAACACCAGTATTCACCGGTTCAAATCCGGTCTGCGCCTCTTAAAAAGCCCAGAAAATCAAGGTTTTCGAGGCTTTTTCTTTTTTCAAAATCCTATAATTCTGTCTAAAAAAATAAGGTGGCAAAATTATAGGAAAGAAAAAGTTCACAATTTTTTCTACAAGTCCATTTTTCCATAATCCAATTCCCTTTTTTAAAAAATTAATTCTAAAATATAAGTTTTCATGCTTTAATATTTATAGATATGTCCGCCAAAAACCGTTAAAAACCTTATAAAATCAAGTAAAATCGTTTCGTAAGGTGGACGATAAGGTGGCAGAATTTTGGTTGTTACAGCCTGTGCCATCATACTGTAGACAACTATTTCCTCTGTTAAGCGGAAGATTTATGCAATCATAGCATCAATTAAACTTACCTTACGTTCACTGTCTGTATGAACATAAGTACGCATGATCACCTCATAGTTATCGCCAATGATTTCAGCAGCTTCCTTTATTTCTCCCATATTGTGAGTCTGCCGGATCAGATTTGTTGCAAAAGTGTGCCGTAGTGCATGAAGATTATATTCTGGAATCTCAGCACGCTTACAAATTTTCTTTAGCGTATTGGCTAAATTTTGGATTGTAGGGCTGACACCATTTTGCGTAGATAATATCAAATCTGGAAAAACCCGATTTTTATCGTATAGCTCCATCATACATGATAGTGAAAATTCAGCTTCCTTGTTTAATGGAATAGTCCGTAAACTATTTGGGTATTTTGGAGGAGTCAAAATCATTTTAGTCTTTTTTTTGGAACCGGCCTCTCTGTTTTTAACCCTGCTAAGCGTATGTGTGATTTTAATGCCACGCCGTCCTAAAAAGGGCACGATAGAAGATTGACCTAATGCAAGCAATTCACCACCACGTAAACCTGTGTTTAAAAGGAATACAATGGCAGGACCATATCTATACAAATAGCGTTCGTTTTTATTTGGACTGGGTTCCATTGCAATTTCTTTTATGATCTGCTCATGTTCTGGTGGGATGATTGAGATTTCCTTTGTTTCTACAGGAAGAACGGATTCTTCCGGCATTATCACCCGATTTAAAATATCAGAAAAGTTTTTTGGCAGTTCGCCGAGAGAAATTGCTGTTTTAATCATTGCAGACCAAAATAAGTAAATTTTCTTTAATGATGAATAACTCAGGATTTCCTTTTTAGCATTAATCGTTGCTGTAATATCATCAGCAGTCAGATTAGAAAATGTTTTGCTAAAAGCATCCGTATCTTTTAAATGATTTTCGTATGTTTTTTCTAATCGATCCAGGCTGGTTTGTTTGAATTTGCCAGCTTCAACCATGAGACTTTTGCGGAATAAGTATTTGTTCGCATAGTCCTGTACTTTGATGTTTGAAGTAATTGCGTCTTGTATTGCGACTTTTATCTTCCAGTCATCTAATAATGCTTTCGCTTCTCCTTTGGTAGGAGCATTAAACTCCTTGTCCGGTAGCCCTTTTTTTCTATATCGGGCAGTCCATCCTCCTCTCTTATTTGGAAATAGTGATCCATCCCCTTTGGATCTTCTTTTTTGTTGTGTACCTTTCGTTGTTCTCGCCATGAATAGTTCCCTTTCTTTAATGAGATATTCATGCCAAATCAGGTATAAGGTCTATTTTAATATAGCCAAGCCTGATTGACAATAACTTTCTAAAGGGCCTAAAAGAATATTTGCTTTCCTATGTTTTTCTTGAGAAACTCCTGAATAGAAGCTGGTGAAGTAAAATATTGCCGCCCAACTTTTGTAACTGGAAGAATTCCACTGTCAAGAAGTTCCCTGGTTTTTGTTTTTCCAATGCCGAGCATGGATGCTATCTCCTGAACGGAGTATGCTTTAAAGAGATTGTCTGTTTCACTCAATATAATCACCTCTATAAATTAGATTAATGAAAGGGTAGACATATCAGGAAACCGTTTCCTATGCCATGTTTCATGCACGTATGAGGTGTTACTATGTAATCATCAAGCTGCAGGCGTGCATTTATGCGACACTATCTGCAGCACCTATATACATTTCCTGATAAGGTATAAAATTATCAAGGTACAATAGCGTAAGACTTGGTTTTGTCTTAACAATTTCATTAAGTAATTAACTGAGATTTTTTCAGATTGAACAGATTATGTACTTTTTATAAAAAATTTTTCTATAAACTTGAAAAAAGAGAGGTGGGATACGTGATATTTCAATATTTTAATTGAAGTCATATATGTAAAGCAGAGTATTTAAGAACATACAATATATTGTGCATGAAGATTGACATATACTATATCATGTGCTACTATATTGCTATAGTTAATTTTATGCGCACCCATAGGGGGAGTTTTGGATTTGTATAAATCCGAAGACTCAAGGAGAGCAGTAAGGCTGCTTATTCCGCATAAGTTGTTTATGATTGTATAAAGTGTCACTATCTGTCCTTATGGGGCAATAGCGGCACTTTTGTTTTTTCGGTAATATTATCAGGGATATGAGAATGGATAGCGAAGGAATACTTCACTTTTCATTCTTTTTTTATGTCCTAATGAAAGGCAGGATTGCCACAATCAGCTTTGGCTGTTTATGGATAAATAAATTTAAGAAAGGTGGTACACACATGAAAGAAACAAAGATTTATGCAGATGAGTTTTGCACTACATTTGCAAGTACAACGGAGATGCTGGAATTTCTGGCTGAGAGGGCAAAGCAGTCCAAGTGGATTCGTAAGCCTACCAGGATGCTAAAACTGGTTCCATTGGAAAAGGAGGCAGAAACCATTGAAGAAGCCTGTGAAAAAGAACTGGAAGGAATAGTAGAGGATACAGAAAAGAATACCCAGTTGGTATTAAAAGTGAACAAGGATTTTTATCCGGTTCGTGACTGTGCTATCCATACAATTCTGAAAAGAGCCGGCATTAATGGAACAGGATTAAAGAAACTGGAGAAAGCTACTTATGCAAAGGTAGTAAACTACTGTCTTCAGGTAGCGAAAGGAGATGCCTTAATCAAGGTGGCAGATGGAAAAGTATCTGCAGTACATGGCGGTGATGATCATGATTACTGTGTACTGGATATGCAGACAATCTTCAATATGACAAGTGATTATCTGAAAGCACATTTTAAGGGAAGTACGTATCTGGAGGGTTCTGGAAGTTTTGACCATTCCATTGTGTCTGCTATGTGGACTTTAGGGGGAAATCAGGAACTTTTGGATACTTATCACCAGGCTTTGGAGGATCATGGAATTGAGGATAAGAGCCTTGCTCCTGCACTGCGCCTGACTACTTCTGATGTAGCAGTAAGTGGTGTGAATCTGTATCCCATGATGCTCTCACAAACCAGTAATCGTGTCATTAACCTGGGTAGTCCTATCAAACTGTCACATGATAGAGGGGCGACCTTACAGGATTTCCGGAATAATCTGGATAAAATTTTTTCCCGTTATCAGGAAGCGGTTAAAGGAATTGTTGGTTTGATGGATATAGATATCCAAAACCCTGTAAACTGTCTGCATCTGATTATGAAGGAACTCAAAATCAATCAGAAAATCCGAAACGAAGTAGTAGAGCTTTTTGTGGGACAATATGGGGAAGAACCATGCACAGCTCATGATCTTTATTTTGCCATGCACGAAGCTGCTTTCTTTGCTGCTTGTGAAGGATTTTCTGCACCACGGATTTTAAAATTGGAAGAAGATATTGCAAAAACACTGGTCTTTGACTGGAAAGGGTTTGATGTATATGGAACGATTAAATTATAAGGAGGAAATGAGATGAATACAGCATTAAATTATCAGCCGGAAGTTCTTGTTGATACAGCAGATTTGAGCCGAGAAGATTGGTTGGATTATCGGCGTCTTGGTATTGGTGGAAGCGATGCAGCGGCAATCATGGGCTTATCCCCATTTTCGACAATCAGGGATTTGTATTTTGATAAAATTGGTGTTACGCCAGTAATCGAAGAAGAGGAAGAAAACTGGGTAGCGAAAGAAGTGGGACACCGCCTGGAAGATTTGGTTGCCATGATTTTTGCAAAGAAGACGGGGCTTGAAGTTTTCCCTGTACGAAAAATGTTCCGGCATCCGCTATATCCGTTTATGTTAGCGGATGTGGATTACTTTATCCGTTTCCCAGATGGAAGCATTGGAATTTTGGAATGTAAGACCTGCAATTACAATGCAAAAGACAAATGGGCAGATGATGGGATTCCTGAAAACTATGTTTTGCAGGTTCGTCATTATCTTGCAGTCATGAATATGAATAAAGCATATATTGCCTGCCTTTATGGAAACAATGAAAATGAATTTGTTTATCGGTGTCTGGAACGGGATAGAATGGAGGAAGAAGAACTTATTGAACAGGAGAAATACTTCTGGGAAGAATATGTGGAGAAGAAAATAGAACCACCGTATTCCGGAAAGCCAGATCTCATTTTGGCTAGTATCCGGAAATATAATGGTTACGCAGACAAATCAATTCCTGAAATCAGCATATCTAGCTTGGAATCACGCAGTCTTGAAAAATATCTTAAATTATCTGAAGAAAAATCCCAATTGGAAAAAAGAAAAAAGGAGATTGAAGCGGAACAACGTGCATTGAGCGTACCGTTTGTCGAGCTTCTTGGACAAGGGTGTAAGGCAGTGATCGAGGATGGGAGTTTCCGTTACCGGATTACTTATAATCCTACGATACGCACCCAGATTGGAAAAGAAAATATGGAGAAACTGAAAAATCAGCATCCGGATATCTACGAAGAATACACAAGCACTACAGAAAGCAGGATTTTCCGGATTAAAAAGGAGGTTGCATAATGTTACAAGGAAAAAAGGCATATATCTGTTCTCCGCTGTCTGCCCCGAATCCAGAGGGAATGCAGCATAATATGGAACTGGCAAAATACTATCTCATGCAGATGAAAAGGCTGTATCATTGCCGTACTTTTGCTTCACATGCTCATCTTCCATTAATGTTAGATGACCGTATCCCGGAAGAACGGGAAACTGCAATGCAGATTGCAGTTTTGATGTTGGATTTATGTGAAGTATTGATCATTTGTGGTTCACATATCAGCGAGGGAATGAGAAGCGAGATTCAGACAGCATTTGTAAAAGGAAAGGATATTTATTGGTATGACTCCAAGATGAAACCAGGGGAATTGATGAAAGTAGAGAACTGGAGGGACATAGACGATGAGGTGCAAATATATACGTAAGATTTTTCAAAATGAGGAAAACGGATATACGGTTGCATTATTTTCCACACTGAATCAGGAAGTTCCTCTTTCTGCCAGGGATAAGTTTTGGGCAGAGAAAAAAATCATTGCGTTTACTGCCAAAGGATATGACCTTCCTCTTACGGATGAGATCGAAATTGAGATGGAAGGCGAGTGGGAAACAAGTTCCTATGGGACACAATACAAGGTGGAAACTTTTTTAGAGGTTGTACCTAGAACAAGGGAAGGTATCTTAGGATACCTTTCTTGTGGTTCTTTAAAAGGAATTGGTCCCAAAACGGCAGAAAGGATTGTCAATCGTTTTGGTCTGGATACCTTGGAGGTAATGGAAAAGTATCCACAGGAATTATTAAAGATTCAGGGGATATCTCAGAAAAAACTGGACCGTATTGTGGATTCTTTTGGAAAAAACAAAGTATTCCGGGAATTGATGACTTTTTTATCACCGTTTCATGTTACGCCTAAAAAAGCAAATATGATTCTTCAGAAGTTTCGGGATCAATCCGTAGAAATCATTCGGAAGCAGCCTTATATACTTTGCTCAGTCAAAGGGTTTGGTTTTCTCACTGTGGATGCCATTGCAAGGCAGTGCTGTGCTGCAACAAATGATCCTATGCGTATTTCCGGATGCGTCAGCTATGTGCTGCGGGAAGCCATGAAGCAGAACGGACATTTATATCTGGAGCAGGAAATTTTGGTAAAAGATGCATTGAAGGTTCTGAATAAAGAACTGAATCTTCAGCCGGTGACGGAAACAGAGATTTTAAAAGTGTTATATCGTCTGGTCATGCAGGACAGTATCGTGGTAGAAGAGAATAGGGTTTACATTACCCAACAGCATCAGGAAGAAGAGGATACAGCCTCTATGATTGCAAGAAAATTGCATGAGCGAATTCCAGTTCTTACGATTGAAAAGGAACTGGAGGAAGCACAGGAGGATTTAAACATAACATTATCCGAACAGCAGAAAGAAGCAGTACGTATGGTTTTTGCAAACCCGATCAGCATTATTACTGGAGGACCTGGAACCGGAAAAACAACGGTTTTGAAGATCATCTTGTATATCTATCAGAAAAAATGCGGGAATGAAGTAAAACTGATGGCACCGACTGGACGTGCCGCAAGGCGAATGGCAGAGAGTACCGGAAGTGGAGATGCAACTACGATGCACATGGCATTGGGGCTTTTTGGTGATGGTGATTATGAAGCACTTATAGATGAATTGTCCGCAGATTTTATTAATGTGGATGAGGTATCTATGGTAGATATGCACCTTGCCTATGAATTTTTTTACAAGGTAAAAGCAGGAGCCAGAGTGCTTTTGGTAGGAGATGTCCACCAGCTTCCTTCTGTAGGAGCAGGAGATGTGTTCCGGCAGCTTATCTTGTGCGGGAAAATACCGGTTACTGTTTTAAATCTGGTATATCGCCAGGGGAAGGACAGCAACATCCCCATAAATGCTCAACTTATCAATGAAGGAAAGACAAACCTGCAATGGGGGGATGATTTCCAGATGGTCGAATGTTCAGGAGCAGATGCGGCGGCACAAATTGTTAAAAATATCTATCTCAAGGAAATTCAGATGTATGGTATGGAGCAAGTACAGATACTCTCTCCATATAAAGTGAGAAGTGCAGCCGGTGTCTTGGAACTGAACCGCAGTCTGCAGGACGAGGTAAATCCCCCTGTATCCGGAAAAAGGGAGCTTCATCTTGGCGGTGAGATATTTCGGGAAGGTGACAGAATCCTTCAAAACAAGAATACAGAATTTGCCAGTAACGGAGATTTGGGTACATTGGTACAGATTGCTGAAGATGAGGACAATAACCCTCTGGTTCAAATCGTATTTACAGATGGCCGCAGGGTGAAGTATGAGGCAGAGCAGGTGGAAATGATTGAACATGCAAACGCCATAACCATACACAAAAGCCAAGGAAGCGAGTGCCAGGTGGTCATCATTCCGTGGTTAAAAGCTTTTTATCCCATGCTGAAGCGGAACATCTTTTATACGGGAATCACCAGGGCAAAACAGCGTGTTTATATTGTTGGGGAATGGAAAGCCGTTTGTCAGGCAATCCACACAGATGATACGGGAACCAGAAAGACGATGCTGGCAGTAAAAATACAACAGTATTGTGAACGGTATCAACCACAGAGTAATAGACAGATCCCGACAACAATTTGCAACCGGGCTGTGTAAAAAAATAGCAAAATAGTTCAATGTTGAGAATTGGCAGGTTATTACTTTATGAAGGGATGTCCTGCCGGTTCCAAAGAAAGGAGCAGGCAATGAGCGAATTATTATATAACAAGTCAAAAGCAGTAGAAGAACTGAATAAAGTGGAAGGATTTTATCCTCTGGAACTTGCCAGAGTTATTTCTAATGAAGGGCAGGAGGAACAACGGTATCTGGATGTGAAATATCGGAAGCTGTGGTTCCGTCTGGTAAATCCTACAGGCAAGATTATCAGCCGGATTGTTCACTTTACCGAAAATATGGCAGTCGTAGAAGCCAGAATTTATCTGGATAAGTGTGATCAGGAAGATAATTATATTGCAAATTCCTTTTCACAGAAGTTTCGTACAGCAGATATACAGTTTGGGGATAAATTTCTTGAAATGGCAGAAACAGCGGCAATTGGGCGAGCTTTGGCAGATGCTGGGTATGGCCTGCAATTTGCTGATGTAGGGGAAGGAAATGATCCAATGCAGGTAGATGCAGGAATTCCTGTAAATCAGGGAACACAGATGCAGACTGCGATGCCAGCACAAACCCCTGCACCAGGAATGCAGCAGACTCCCAATCAGTCAGCAGGAACCATGCCATCATTTCCGCCTCAAGCAACTCCGGGGCAGCAGATGATGGAACAGTTTTATCAAGAAGCACAAGCCAATGGAAATACGATTGGCGGGGTAACGGGTACAGGACAGATGACAAATCCGGTAATGAGTCCGGCAACTGGATCTGTACCAGTTATGCAGCAGATGCCTTCTAAGCCGCAATTTCTGGATCCCAATATGCCAGTGGAAGAACTGGTGAAATGGATGAGTTATGAGCAGGCAATACAAGTAGCCGTAACAGGACAGGGAAAATTTAGTGGAAAAACCATGGGACAGGTTGCAATAGAAAGTCCTTCCAGCTTGCAATGGTTCGCAGAACAGTATCATGGACAGAACCATTTCATACCGGCGGCAGCCAGAGTAATTCTTGCAAAGGCATAGCAAATAGCCGGCTTAACATTCTTTCCACAGCCAATAAAGGCTGTGGAAGAAAGGAGGAACCATAGAGTGTATGATATGTCAGGCTTTAGCTACGATATCACAGATGTCGTGCATTTACTGCAGCTTAGAGTACGGCATAAAAATTCTTCGTCAATGGATGTGAATTGTCCATTTTGTGGAGAAACAAAAGGGAAAATGAATGTTAATCTTCAGAAAAATGTGTTCCGTTGTAATCGGTGTGATGCTTCCGGTGGAATGCTAGAATTATACGGAAGACTGCATGGTGTTTCCAGTGCAGAGGCAAACCGACAAATCCGGGAAGCTCTGGGAAAGGGGGAATACCGGACGGATTATCAGGTAGTTCATAAAGAAGAGCCTGTAGAAATTTTCAATGCCGAGTTAGCGGATGCAGATGTCATTGACCGAACATATCAAGAAATGTTGTCGTTATTGACCTTAAATGATAAACATCAGGAAGATCTTAAAAAAAGAGGGCTGACGAAAGAACAGATCGAGATACAGAGGTATCGTAGTGTACCGTTGTTTGGAATTAAAAACATGGTACAAAAACTGTTGGAATCCGGACAGACAGTAAAAGGTGTGCCAGGATTTTATGAAGATCAAGATGGGAAATGGACAATTAATTTTACTTCTAAAAATTCTGGGATTTTGATACCGATTCGATCCATGGAAGGAAAAATACAAGGATTTCAGATACGGTTGGATCAGGTAATGGAGGGACGGAAGTATATCTGGCTTTCCAGTGTGAAATTCCAAAATGGAGTATCATCAGGGAGTCCGGTACATGTCATAGGAAGTCTGGACGCAGAACAGATCTATTTAACAGAAGGTGCATTAAAAGGTACGATAGCCCACTATTTATCTGGAGATACGTTCATTTGCGTTGCAGGTGTCAATCAGTACAGAAATTTAAAGCCAGTTTTGGAAACACTGAAAAGCAGGCATCTGCAGCACCTATATGAAGCTTATGATATGGATAAAAAAATGAAGGTATATTGTGATGGGGATTCTGAGAAATGTGATGCCTGTCAACGTAAACCAGCCACTTTTTATTGTCCGCATAAGATGCAGAAACGGCAGATTCTACAGAACGCTTGTAGAAAGGTGTATGAAATCTGTAGTGGATTGTCTATTTCCATGAGCCGTATGGTTTGGGACATGGATTCTTATGGTGAGTGGAATGGGCAGATCAAAGGAATTGATGATTATTACTATGTATTGAAAAATACGGGGTAAATATGGACCGGGCAAGTTGTCCGGTCTTATGGAAGAGGAGGATTCGATGAAACGAAAGAAAATTTACGGTATATTTATGCTTGTAGCCATTGCTGTTTTTTTATTTGCAGGAGGAAGGATATTGCAAATTTATTTGAATTATCAGGAAAGTCAAAAAGTCTATAAGCAGATGGAAGGGTTTACACAAAAGATAGAGGATCAAGACCTGTCACCAGAAGCGGTTCCAGGGGAAACAACAGGGGAGGTCGTAGAACAGGGATTCCTACAGGTGGATTTTAACAAGCTGGAAGAAATCAATCCAGATGTCATTGCATGGATTGAGATTCCTGGTTTGGAAATTAGTTATCCGGTAGTCCAGGGGAGGGATAATGACTATTATCTGCATCACCTGATTACGGGAGAAAATCATAAAAGTGGCAGTATTTTTATGGACTTTCACAACCAGGAGAATTTATCAGACAGAAATTCCATTATCTATGGGCATAATATGAAGGATGGGAGCATGTTTGGAACCCTGGATCAGTATCAGTCACAGGCACTTTATCGAAACTATCCCTGTTTTTATATGTATGTGCCAGGATATATTTATGAGTATCAGATTTTTTCCTGTTATGCAGCACCGACGGATCATCCAGCATATACTTATGATTTTCCTACTTCTGAGGACTATGAAGTTTTTCTGGAAACACTACAAAGAAGTGCTGAGTATAACACAGGGATGACAGTTACCGAGGAGGATCAGGTAGTGACCTTATCAACTTGTGTAAATACCCGAAAGGATTATCGCTATTTAGTACATGGAAAACTGAAACAGAAAATAAAAATGGAGGAATAACAGATGTTAGATTTTGAATATGCAAAGGCATTGGCAGAGGTTGTGCTGGATACAACTTGCAGCGAAAAAGAAAGAGAAATAAAAAATAATCCCCGGAATGTAATGCCGGCAATTGATGTGTCCCCCAATATTCGTATCTGACTTTTGGGGTACACTTCAAATGGACTGTTCCGGGGATTTCTTTGTCATAATAAGCAGCATCATCTACCCA
>OLPU01002894.1_pt1 | contig 10901 bp, 6 predicted proteins | sample 1673111 | NCBI WGS metagenome assembly OLPU01 (sample SAMEA3136755, study PRJEB25190) | human gut metagenome | reverse complement strand
TGAACTTCCCTCCATCTCTATTTTGTATCTTTTGGGGTTGCAAAATACACTTAAGATTTATCACAGCATAAATTGGGATGTAAAAAAAGTGGCATATCGCTGGGTGATGTTGGTTGTTGTGGATGGGACAGAAAGAAGGTACCACCATCAAATTTTACACTTCTTAACCTTACTCCAGTTCTTAGAATAAACCTTCTTATTTCCAGCGCCTTTCGTATAAGCCTTCATCCTAAAATAATAAGTCTTCTTAGATTTCAGTTTCTTCACCATCAAATTCATTTTCGTTGCATATTTTGTCTTTGTCTGACTACGTTTAAATTTCTTTGATGTAGAATACTGGATCATATACCCTTTTGCTTTGCTGACTTTTTTCCATTTCAGCTTGGCTTTTCTTTTACCTTTCTTTATGGTTTTGATCGTTGCTCTTCCGGGTGCTTTTGTTGTTGTTTGTGTTGGTTTGTTTGTTGATGTCTGTGTTTTTTGTTCTGTTGTTTTCTCTGTTGATGATGTTGTTTCTTTTTTGGCTGTTGTTTTTTCAGTTGTAGTTACTTCTGTGGCTGTTGTAACTTCTGTCGTTGTAACTCCTGTTGCCTCTGTGGTTGCTGGTTTTTCTGGTTCTTTTTTTGTTGTGTCTTCGTACAGATTAATCATCGCTGCGGATGCAAAACTTCTTCCGTCTCCCCAGTTGCTTGTTGTTACAAATTTTATGTACTGTGTTTTTACAGAATCTTGTAATATGATCTTTTTCGATTGGGCATTGTTCAGCCATCCGCTGATGCTGGCTGCTTCTGTCCATTCTTCTCCATCATCACTTACATATAAAATTGCATCTTTGATTCTTCCATTTGTTCCAACCTGTCTTGGCACATATTCAAGAACTGACAGATATACGGGTTTATCTAATTTTATTGTAATTGATTTTTCTTTGTCAGAACCATCATAAACTGTATGCCATAAAGTGTTGATATTGCCATCGATTGCATTTTTGGCGTAATCTCCTTTATCGCTTTGTTCGGAAGATACTTTTTCAATCGATAAATGTTTGATGGAAATATATTTTTGAGCATCATCTGTGTTATCTTTTGTAAACTGATATGTATTTGTTGTACCTGCCAGATAGACTCCTGTTGCTGCTGTTCTTACAATCAATGTCTTGTCTCCGCTTAAGTCTGGCTGTTCTTCTTTGTAAGAAGTCCATTGATCTTCTTCCTTGTATTTCCATTCTAAACCTGCCGTATTTCCAATTAACTGATTTTCCAGGTCATTGACATAAAGACCTGTTGGAAGTCCTTTGGATTCTTGGATGTCAATCGTAAATACATTATCATCTGAGTAGTCTGCACCGATAATATGAGCTTTAATTTCCTTCTCTGATGTGATGGATGCAATTTCTTTTTCGGTTAATTTTACACTGTGTTTCTCTGTCTGTGTCCATGTTTTTCCACCATCTAAGCTGTAATCCCATACAACGTCTGTATCGTCATATCGGCTGGATAAAATGATTTCTCCTGCGTGATCTCCATCAAATGAAAAGCTTGCAATTTCTACATCAACATTTCCAAGAAGCTGGTTTGCCACTTCACGGACTGCACTTGCCTGAATAGATTCTTTGTCTGTTGCCTTTGCTGCTGTCTTTAATGTGTTTGTCTGAAGCAAAGTAAAGCTTGTGCTGTAAGTTGTTGAAGTAAGATGCGACTTGATCAGATTCAGAAGATCATACATCGGATGTGGATAGTATGTATATGTTTCTGCGATTTCTTTTGCCAGTGCATAGTATTCTTCTTCTGTTTTCTGATCGTCCTTCTCATAGAGATTTACTAATCCAAGCCATGCATCAAAATTCAGTTTTTCGGTTTTCAATGCTTTTCGGTAAATGGATTCTAACTTTTCATCATCGTCCTTGTAAATGTCTGCAAGCATCAGAATTTCTTCTGCTTTTTCGTAGGAATCGTATTCATTTTGTGCCGCCTGCGCAAGAAGAATATAGTTTGCGTTCCATCCGCTTGTGTAACTTCCACTTCCCCAATCGTTCATCGTTCTTGTGTTTAAATGCTCTGTTTTGCCGGATTTACCCCAGCCAGATACATTATTTCCAAGATTCCAGATACCATTTCCGTTGGAATCCTGTGTGTAATAAATAAATGCACAATGAGCCGGCTGGCTGATACATGTATTTGGAAGTCCTTTATATGTACCCCAGATACAACTTCCTGTCTTGGAAAGTCCACCACAAACTGCTCCTTCCTCAAACATGATCCAAAGCTTTGGATTGCCTTTCTTGTATGGTATATTGTATTTTGATAAATGATATTTTTCATCCCATTTGTCGTAATTTTCTTCGCTGTAATATTGATCTTTTGTATATTTATATCCAGATGTATATTTGATATAACTATATGGACTTGTTGCACCATTTTTGTCATTTCTTACATAATGATTGAGCCATACGATTTCTTCATCATCAATGATCGTATTCATAACAAAACGCATCTCTTCCACGGTAAGTGACTCAAAAATCTCGTTCTCAATCAGTTCCTGATCTTGCCCTTTATGTAAATGAAGATCCTTATAAATCTGATATCTTGTCACAGGATCTGAAACCTGTGTCCCATCAAAGAAGAAATAATTTTTTCCTGATGCTGTTAGTGAAAGAGATAATATCATTTTGCGGTAAAGATCACTGTATTTTGTTCCGTGACTTGTTATATTGTCATTTGCTAAATCTGTTTTATAAGTTGTATACAATCTTGATAACACCTTGACGGAATTTAAATAACTTCCCTCAGGTTTTCCACCTGCTAAATAAAGACGCAGTGTTTCTTTGTCATTCATCAGCCATGAAATGGTATCTTTGTACTCATCACTGTATTTTGCAAGTGCCTGTAAAATTTCGTATCCGACACTTTTTACAAACTGTCTCTGTAAAAGTGTTAATTCATAGTCTCCTGTGATTTCCTGAAGATCATTTTGTTTTAATTGCTGATCATAAGTGTCAACTGTTTTGATCTCTGCGCTATCGGAAGTGTCTTCTTTATAATCTTCTTTGATTAGTTTTGCGTTAGCGTAGACCGCTTCATCGTACCAGGCAGACCACCAGTTGTCACTGTTATCATCCGCTGTTAATTTTAAATATTTTGCATTTTTAATATCTACTTTTACAGATTTTGCTTCACTCCACCCATAAAACGTACTAGAATTATATTTTTCCGTCCATTCTTCCCCATCATCGGATGTATAAATATAAAATCTTACTCCGGTATTAAAATATGTACTCTGCTCGCTGATATCAACTCCAAGATCCGCTGTAAAATAGTCATAATCATAATCTTTGAGATCATAAACAATCTCTGAAGTTGCCCATGCACAAAGTCCTTTGATATAGGGTTGACTTTTTTCATTCACTTTCAATGTAATCATTTGATTGGAATCATTCTCGTCAAGATGAATACTGTGACCACTTGCCGCAAATGATTTGTCTTTGTCGTATGAAATGTCTGATAGATAGGTGTAGTTCTTGCTTGCCGGCTGACTTTCCGAAGCGTAGATCTTATGTGTGAACAGCAAACATAGTGCCAGTGCCGACAACACAATTTTTAATTTTTTCCCCATATTTTTTACTCCTGTTTTATTTATATTTCCTGTTTTTGTTTCCTGATTTCATTATAACTTTTTGGGGATATAAGCACAATGTTTTTATGACAGTCCCTTAATCCCTTTTATTAATCTTTTAGAATCTTGCATTCTTTCTTATAAAGACAAATACCATACTGCATTACTTGCCGATATCCTTGCATTTCTATATGTTTGTCATATTACATTGTCTTAATCTGTTCCAATGCTTCTTTACATTTTTGATCCTTCCTGATCTGACTACACCTTTCCAATTTGCTTTATGTATTTATTTTATAAGTTGTATGACAGATGAATTTCATTTCTTCTCAACGTCTCCTGCACATCAATAACTCTCTGATTCCGACTCCCCTTCCAATGAAGTTTTCCATCAAATTCTTCCTGTACAAAAGGTCCATCTACGATCACATCGCAATATTTCACAACATCCAGTGTCTTGATCTCATCCCAGCAGAATCCTGTATACAGCCAGATTGTCTTATTTGGAAATGTTTCTTTGATCTCTTTTGCCAGAACTGCAACTTCTACATGATTTGCAGGGTGAAGTGGATCTCCTCCGCTAAATGTGACACCTGAGATATAGTCTGGTTTGATCGCTTCAAATAATTCTTCTTTTGCTGCATCATCAAATGGAATTCCCCCTTCGATATCCCATGTGACTGGATTGTGGCAGCCTTTGCATTTGTGGGTGCATCCTGCAACCCATAGGACGGCTCGCAGACCGTCCCCATTTAGCATATCATCTTTCGTAATATTATGGTAACGCATTTTACATGGATTTCCTTTCCGCAATTTCTGCCATTTTGGCATCGTTAAGTCTTGTATCCCCTTTAACTCTGGAATAAGAGAGATATCCGTTCATACGGTCGATCTTTGTGAGATTTTTACTTCCGCATACCGGGCACACATCCATCTCTAATTCTTCGTGTCCACAGTCATCACAGTATGCTAAAGACAGGTTAACTCCTTCATAGAATCCTTTATCCATCGCTCTTCTTACTAATGTTTTCACCGCTTCTTTGTTATAGTTGATCGGATATTTTACATACTGGATCTTTCCACCATTGCATAATTCCCAGAAACGTCCTTCAAGATCTTGTTTCTCGATCGGTGTGATGTCTTCTGTGACATGGCAGTGGAAGGAATTGCTCACGTATTCTCTGTCAGATACATTTTCAATAACACCGTATTTCTTACGGAACTGTTTTACCTGAAGACCGCATAAGTTTTCTGCTGGTGTTCCATAGATCGCATATAGATTTCCGTCTTCTTTCTTAAATTTTTCTACCTGTTCATTAATATAGCGTAATGTTTCTAATGCAAACTCACCATCTTCTGCCAGAGACTTATGGTTGTATAACTGCTGTAATTCATTTAACGCTGTGATCCCAAAGGAAGCTGTTGCACTCTTTAAGATTGGTTTGATCTTATCATGAATCCCTAAATGTCCACCTAAGAATCCCCCTTCACAATATGCCAACGGATTCGTAGAGGCTTTCATTTCTCCTAAATATTCATAAGTCCTGATATGTAATTCACGGATCAGGTTCAGATAATAATCTAATACTTCATGGAAATCTTTACCTTCCTGTTTTGATTTTGCATAGATCATTGGCAAATGAAGGCTGACCGCACCGATGTTAAATCTTCCGACAAAAATCGGCTCATCTTTTTCATCTGCCGGCTTCATACCGCCTTCTTTATACCATGGAGATAAGAAAGCACGGCATCCCATCGGACTGATGATCTTTCCGTATTTCTTGTACATGCTTGCGATATATCCCTCTCCTGTTAAAGATAACCAGTCTGGATACATGGTCTGTCTGGAACAGCGGATTCCTGCTTCAAATACATCTTCCAGCTCACATCCCGGTCCATGAAGATTCTTGTCATATAAGAATACAAGTTTTGGGAATAACACAGGCTTCTTGTGTCCTTCTTTTCCCTGTCCTCTTCTTCTAACGTCTAACATGGAGATCGTTGCCATCTTGGCAAATCTTCCAGTTCCTGTTCCTGCTGTCATTGTGATAAACGGATAGTCTCCACGGCTTGATGATACACTGTTAAATTTGTACTCTAATCCCTGGAATCCTTGTTCAAATTCACGTTTGACATCCTTCATCGCTTCTTCTTCTGCGCGTTCTCTGGATAATCCAAGTCCTTCGTATCGTTCGATTCCTGCTTCATAGGATTTCTCGGCATATGGTTCTAAGATCAGTTCAATATTCGGTACCGTAAATCCACCATACTGCTGGCTTGCGGCACTTAATACGATATCTCCGATCACATCAAAGGCAACATCTAATGTCTTTGGTTCGTTGTACCAGAGATTTCCCATCTCAAATCCGCCTTTTAACACTTCCTGTACATTAAACAGACAGCAGTTCATCGTATCACGGCGGGCAGACATATCGTGAATATAAATATATCCGTCACGGCATGCCTGTATTTCTTCCGTTGTCATGAAAAATTTCTGATAGAGTTCTTTATTTAATTCATTAAAGATCAGGCTTCGTTTGGTAGAAACCAGTGCACTGTCTGTGTTGCTGTTTTCCTTATCCCCAATGTACATGATAGACTGGCTCTTCTTGTATACTTCGTCTAACATCTGTACAAAATCCTGCTTATAGTTACGGTAATCTCTGTAGCTCTTTGCTACCAGTGGATTTGTCTGTTCTAATGCACCTTCGACCACATTATGCATATCTGAGATCGTAACTTCCTTCTTGCGCATCTGCTCCACTTTTTCCGTGACAAAGTTGCAGATAAAATCAAGTTCTTCCTCTGTAAATGTTACCAGTGCACGATATGCTGATTTATTCACTGCCACTACGACTTTTTGTACATTAAATTCTTCTTTTGTTCCGTCTTTTTTAATTACCTTGATCATAATTCTCCCTTCTCTATCAGATTCTCTTATCTTTCACTCATTATATTGTATACTAGATGTAGTATTTTATTTTTCTTTTACACACTAGATAGTGTAGCTTTTCAAGTTTAACACCGCTATCTGGTAAAGTCAATGTTAACTTTTTATCTCTTTCCCTTTATCTGTAAATCCTTCCAAGAGTAAGATTCTTACTATCCTTTATTTCCAGTTTTTTTGACAAATATTCTCCGAATGAGATCGACAATTCGTCTTCTTTTTTAAAAATATCAGAAAGATTGCGATCTGTTTTTAATACATAAACAGACTTCGCGATCTGAGGTTCATTTACTAATTCTTTTATAATCTTTTCATCTTTTTTTCCATTTGCAAAAAGCACGACTTTTAGATGTCCAAAATTTAACTGCTGACTTTTATATTGTTTCCATTTCTTATTCGCATCTTTTAAGGACGTTGCCAAAAATGTCACCGACCTTGATGGTATTTTTGTTCCAGAATCACTCTGTGCCTTGTCGAAATCCGCATACGAATAACGAACCAATACTTTCTTTTCATTGAGCCGTTCAAATCCCATCGCCAACACAAAACTATGATCTTCCACATCTTGTTGTTTGCTGCATCCTTGTATGCAAAATGCAATTAGCAGCACCAAAAGATACCCTCTATATTTTTTCATCTTTCTGTTCCTTTCTCCACATCAGAAATAAAATAAGTGGAAAAAACAATCCGATCACCAGATTCCCATAGATAAAAACAAAAAAATACCGTCTGATCCATGTTGCAAATGTTGTCATGATCCATGGACTTATGACGTAAATTCCACCATATGACAAACTCAATCCCACGATCCTTCCTTTTGAAAATGCATGTTTGATGCTTTCATTTCCATAAAATAAGTAACCGCTGAATACGCAAAAGACACCTACGATCCAAAATGCGATCAAAAAAAGATCCAGTCTTGCCATGATCCCTCCTGGCATTGCCACTCCCTGTGCCATAGACATCACAGGTTCTGGATCGACCATCGTAAGCTTCTTTCCAAGGGAACCTACAGTACTTGCAAACACCCCAAGAAAAAGGATCATCAAACCTGCAAATGACCGCATCCTGATCGGTCCATCTTTCATATCTCCACGGTAAAACCACACGAACTCGATCGGATGCATCAGCGCAAATACAAGAATACTTCCATTGAGCATCTCTCTGCCACACCAACTCCTGACTGCTAACTCATCCCATGAAAGATTTGCCATACTCAAGATCAGTACGAAGATCAGCGGTAGCAATACAAACCAAAAAATTCCTTCCATTACTCTGCCTCTTTTTGTTAAACCTCCCTGATTCATCAGATAAGCCAGAAGAAGCAATGGAAATCCAATAAAAAATGTTGATTTGTCTGGAAGAAGATATTTTTTTGTAAGAGACAAAATACATAAATAAAAAAAAGCTCCATTCAGCAGAAATCTTACATAATAAATGATGGCTGCAAAACGATATCTTTTTAGTACATTTTCAATAGAAACCCCTCTTGCTGCATGATCTACGATCCACAAATAAATTCCTGCCATCACACTTGCCATGACCACCACAACAATTCCTGAATGATATGATTTTTGTAGTGCGATCTGTGGAAGAAACATTGCAGCTGCCGAAAATATTTCAAGGATCATGATCCGATTCCCCTGTCTTGCCGTGATCATCTGCGAATTATTTTTCATCCTCGTCCTCCTTCTGCCTTACCCTCGCCCCTTCTTTTGTGAATTCTGGACGGTATTTCATCCGCTTTAGTGGATAACGAACCATAAAATCCTGAAATGCTGTAGATAATCTTCCTCTTTCTTCAACCATTGGATGTGCATATGGAATTCCATAATTCTCCAGATAGAATAAATGAATAAATATTGCCAGAAATCCTAAAAAGAATCCATACAATCCCCAAAAGGCACACAGAATGATCAGAAAAAACTTCATCAGACGAAACGCACTGGTGAATAACTCATTCGGAATCGAAAATGTAGCAATCGCAGTCAATGCCACCACGATCACTACGATCGTACTGACAAGATGTGCATCAACTGCTGCCTGTCCAACGATCAGACCGCCAACAACACCCATCGTTCCTCCGAGCTGTCCCGGAAGTCTGATTCCTGCTTCTCTTAATAACTCAAACGATAATTCCATCAGCAGTACCTCCACGATCACCGGAAATGGAACTCCTTCTCTCGCCGAGATCAACGCCAGCAAAAAAGGCGTTGGCAACACCTCCGGATGAAATCCTGCAATTGCCACATAAAATCCAGGAAGCCCTATGGAAATGATCGCTGCCACATACCGTAAGATTCTTACGAATGTCGTAATTTCCCAACGATTATAATAATCATCACTTGCCTGAAAGAACACATTGAATGTTACGGGCAACAATAAAACCATTGGCGAATTATCAAGAACAACTGCAATCCGGCCCTCCATGATACTACTCGCAACCTTATCCGGCCGCTGCGTCAGCTGATATAACGGAAATGGAGTTTTACTGTCTTTTTCCAGATATTGCTGTAACATTCCATTATCAAAAATTCCATCGACACAAATCTTATCCATCTGTTTCTGAATTTTATTTAAAATGTCCTTCTGTACCAGATCCTCAATATACATCAATGCATAATCCGTTTTGCTTCTCGTTCCAATCTGCTTCTGGATCACTTTTAACCTCGTATCCCGTATCCTTCTACGGATCAATGCCGTATTCATCCTCAGACTCTCCGTAAAACTATCCTTGGGACCAACGATCGCCACTTCCTGATCCGCATTCTGTACCCCTCTTGTCGGGAATGATTTGCTGGAAAATAAGATAGCCCTTGCTTCTCCATCCAGAAATAAAACCGTATTTCCAGATAAAACCGCTGTCATAGCATCTTCCATTGTATCGATCCATTTCCAATCTGCGGATTCGATCACATATTGGCTGATTGCTGTTCTTTCCTGCGGAAAAGAATCCTGAAGCAACGGTCTGATGACGGATTCCTGAAGCATTTCTGTATTTACTAAGCCGTCCATGTATACAATATATATGCTGATTTTGTGATCGATTCCGATTTTGAATTGTTTTTGTACCAGGTCATTGCAGTCTTGCATGACTTTGGTTGTGTATTTTATGTTTTGTTGGATGTGTGGGGAGATGGTGCCTTTTAGGTTGTGAGTTCTTGTGTGGAAGTGGTCCATGGGGTTTTTTCCTCTTTTCTTTTTTGGATAGTATGTGGGATTTTGGCAGGTTATATACTTACGATATTGGTTTGCAATATTTTATATGGAATAAAATGTAAAAAATAGTTATTGTAAATATATGGTTTTTCTGGTAATATAAGAAACATAAGTCGATTTATAAAAACATAGTACATTTCAACAAAAAATCAAACAAGCAATTCTTAAAATTCAAACACTGTAACTACAGTCATGTATAATATTGCAGTTCTACAATTAAGAATTTCAGTTCAGAATTGAAGAATTTATGCACACAGGAGGATAACCTATGGCAGAAAAGCTAAAGAATAAAGTTACCGATGGTTTTCAAAAAGGTCATCCCTACGGAGAACTCCCACCTTGTATCCATGTAGGTATCTTAAATTTCAACCAGATGATAAGCCCAAATTATTACCATAAATTCTGTCTCATGGATGAGAAAACGAAGGAGATATATAGTAGAAAATTTCAATTTCATATGTTAGAATTAAAGAAATTAAAGTATGCAAAAGAGAAACAACAAAGAAAGCCATTATATCAATGGGCAAAACTGATAGCTGCACAAACATGGGAAGAACTAGAGCAGGAATCAAAAGGTAATAAATACATGGAAAGGGCGCTGGAAGAGATGATAAAGATCAGTCAGGATGAGAGGGAAAGATATTTGTATCTGAGAGAAGAGATGGCAGAGAGTGACAGAGCAAGTCAGATACAAAGTGCACAGAGGATTGGACGTAAGGAAGGAGAAATATTAAAATTAATTTCATTAGTTCAAAAGAAAATTTTGAAAAATAAAACTTTGCCACAGATTGCAGAAGAATCAGAAGAAGATACGATAGTAATTGAACCTATTTATACATTAATAAAAGAGAATCCAGAGGCAGAGAAAGAAGAAATCTACAAAATGTTGAATTTGTAAGGAGTTTAACAATCGTTTGTTGACACATAAAAATAACAACACCAGTCTTGACATCCAATCATCGTTTGCATATAATAAAACCAATAGAAATAGTAGGAAATACAAAAATACCAGCGGAAGCGCAGCATAACAAGAATAGAAATGCTAAGCATCCGCTTTTTTATTCTAAATAAAAGGAGAAAGAAATGTTAAATCAGTTTTCAAGAACAGAACTATTACTTGGAAAAG
>OLPU01002893.1_pt1 | contig 10903 bp, 10 predicted proteins | sample 1673111 | NCBI WGS metagenome assembly OLPU01 (sample SAMEA3136755, study PRJEB25190) | human gut metagenome | reverse complement strand
GGGATGGTCTCATCGCGCGCGGGCCGTTCGTCCGCGCTCTCAAAAAACTCCTTGTCGTCTACGACGATGCGCTTTTTGCGGAACCATACCCAGTAGGGCCGCCAGCGGATCAGCCAGACGAGCCAATCGATCGCAAGCCCCGCCGCCAGAATCACAACCACGATCATGATCCAGTTTTTGCCCAGAAATTCCAGCAGGGTCGTGTGGTCGGTGGTAAACAGCGCCCAGATCGCGTTGACCAGCGCGCGCACCCAGCCCATCAGCAGGTTAAACAGCGAATCTGCGAGTGTTCCCATGTTTCCTCCGTTTTATGGCTTCGCCTGCAGCGTGACGGTGACTTCCGGCGAGCTCAGCGCGCAGGTGAACTCCGGCGCGTTGTCGATATGAATCTGCACCGGCAGGGTGTATACGCCCTCCTCCAGCCCGGAAACATCCACAAACAGATGCACGCTCGATGCGTCCAGCGCGTTGATGAAGGTGTAGCTGCCGGTGAGCTGCGCGGTGGTGCTCGCCGCGCTGAGCGAGGCGGTCAGGTGATCCGCCAGCCCGTCCGTCTGAATCGGCAGGCGGCGCAGCGTACATTCGGTCTGCTTTTCGCTGATGCGGGCGGTCACGCCGATCTCGGTCGGCAGCGTGTTCTCAACGCCCGTCAGCTTTTTCAGGCGCACATAGCCCGTCACGTCCTCCGTCGCGTCCCCGATGTTCAGCGGCGAATCCGTCGTCAGCGCGTCGATTGCATCCAGCAGCTCCTGCCGCGCGGCGACGGGCACGGTCTCCTCCGCCAGCTCGATGGCCGTCAGTTCATAGCCCTCCGCCGGTTTGCCCGTCACAAAGCTCTGCGCCTCCAGCGGCACGTTCTTCATCGGCACCAGCTCGGTTTCCACCACGACGGAATTGGTGATGACGGATTGGTTGGTGATTTCCAGCTTGTCAGAAACGACGACGTTCCCCTGCGAATCCTGCAATTCGATGTTCAGCGCGGAGCGATCCGTCATCCGGCGCTCGCTCAGCGCGGATTGATCCAGCCGCGCCACGACGCGCGCCACGCTGGCCACCAGCGACTGCGGGCCGGAGACGGACAGCGTCGTGGGATCGGTCTTATAGCTGTCCAGATACAGCCCTTCCGGGATCGTCCCGGTCATTTCGAGCACGACGGGCACGCGGCGGGTGATGTAGCGCTCCACGTTCACGGTAATTGAGGCCGGTTCGCAGGAGACGACCGGGCCGTAGAGCTGAGAGGAATAATACGTCACACTCAGCTCGTTCTCGCCCTCGCCGGTGATCTGGCTCAAATCAAAATGCGGGTTATAGGCTGTACCGCTGACGCGGTTGTAGTTGGCCTGCGTCACCTCGACGGTCATCTTGACGGCGGGCACCTTTTCAAGGATGTCGTCCATCACGATGTATCCGCGGCTCTTGAGCGCCGCCTCGCCCGTCACCGTGACGGCGACGTTGGCGAACGTCTTCTGCCGCGTCAGCGTGCCGTCGGAGGCGACCAGCGCGCTCCAGCAGACCACCGCCGCGAGCGCGGAAACGGTGATGAGAAACGGCTTACCGGCCACCACCCTGGCGATGATCCGCCGCAGCTTGCGGAACGGGCCGCGTCCCTCAGGCTTTCTTGTCGGCCTGCTGTTCATCATGGGCGCCCTTCCTCCTTTGCTTGAAATGCAGCAGCGGCACACGGGCGTCCTTGTCCTGTGCGTCGTAAATGCCATGGAGAATCTGCCGCAGGGATGCCTCGTCCAGATGGCGGACGAGCCTGCCGCCCTCGGCCATGGAGATGATGCCCGTCTCCTCGGAGACGATAAACACCTTCGCATCCGAAATTTCGCTCACGCCCAGACCCGCACGGTGGCGCGTACCCAAATCGCGCCCCACGCCCGTGGTATCCGACAGGCGCAGCAAACAGGCCGCCGCAATCACGCGGTCGCCGCGAACCACCACCGCGCCGTCGTGCAGCGGGGTGTTCGGCTCGAAGATGTTTTCAATCAGCGGCTGGGAGATGACGCCGTCCACGCGGGTGCCGGTGGCGATCACGTCGTTCAGCCGGATCTTGTTTTCAATGACGATCAGCGCGCCGACCTTGCGCCGTGCCATGTGCTCCAGCGCGAGGATCATTTCGTCGATAATCAATTCGGCGTTGCCCGCCTGCACGAGCGCGGTCGAGCTGTCAAACACGCTGTTGTTGCCCAGCTCTTCCAGAATACGCCGGATTTCGGATTGAAACAGCACGATCAGCAGCACCGGCCCGGCGTTAATCATCCACGCCAGCAGCGCGTGGATGGTGCGCATGCCGAGCACGTCGCTGAGCCATGTCGCAATCAGCAAAATGATGATACCCTTGATCGTCTGTGACACGCGCGTCTGCCTGACGTGCACGAGCAGCTCATAAATGATGATGGTCAGCAGCAGGATATCGATCAGGTCGATCAGACGCGGCCTGTTGAATACGTTCCACAGGATTGCTGATATCTGTTCCCCAATCGCGTTCAAGGCACTTCCTCCCATCTATAACGGCATGTGTTTCTATTATACACCATCGCCATTCTTTCGGACAGGGGCTATCGTTTGTTATTTTTGTAAAATTTTGTGGCGGTTTGTGAACGACGCCTTCCGTCTGCTTCCGGCAGCCACCTCCCTCTAAGAGGGAGGCGTATGGCGCAGCGACTCCTTCCGTCTGCCTTCGGCAGCCACCTCCCTCTAAGAGGGAGGCATAGGGCGCAATCCATTTGAATGGCGGGAACAAGGTCTTCCTTGCATGGGAAGCTGACCGAAGGAATCAGGCGTTAAAAAAGATTCTCCCTCTTGAGCGGAGGGAGAACTGTGTTTTCATTTGATCCGCGCTCAGGCGCCCGCGCCGTCCGCGTGCGCGCCCGCCGTGTGCGCGGCTTCCCGCGGGGTGAAGAGCATGGAGATGCTCCAAAGCCCCGCCGCGCCGACAATGGTATACAGCACGCGGGAGATCATCGCCGCCTGCCCGCCGAACAGGAAGGCAATCAGATCAAACTGAAACAGGCCGACAAGCCCCCAGTTGATCGCGCCGACGATCACCAGCAGCAGAGAAAAACGATCCATTGCATCCACTCCTTTCCGCCATGCAGTCTGCGCGGAAAGGGCGCGTTTTATTCGGTTTTTTTCGCGCCGGGGAACTCGATCACCTTGCCCCGCTCCATCCGCGCCTCCTCGGGCCACGCGCGGGCGGGCACGTCGGTCAGCAGTCCCTCCCGAATGCAGGCGTTCACCAGCCGAACGGCATAGCTGAGCGCCGCCTCCGGCGGATAGCCGATGGTTTCGGATAGCGTCAGCAGTTCGTCATAGGTGGCCTGCTCCATTTCCATCGTAACTTTGGGGCGCATGCACCAGCCCTCCTCGAAAAGATTCGCAAAAGCCGCGTTCTGTGTCACATCGCGTCGGCCTCGTCGGTTTGCAGCGTCAGCAGGTCGGAAACCCTGTCCCGCCTGGAAACGCAGACGCGGATATCGTTTCCCACGTCGAAGCCCGCCGCCGAAAGCGCGCCGCATACCGTATTATATGCCAGTTCAGGTAAATTATTGTCAGTAGAAAGGTGAGAAAGAAAGACGGCGCGCGTTCCGCTTTCCGCCAGCTCGCACAGCGCGTGGGCGCAGTCCTCGTTGTTGAGGTGCCCCCTCTGGCCGAGAATCCGCTGCTTGAGCCGCTGGGGATACGGCCCGCGGCGAACCATGTCCACATCGTGATTGGCCTCCAGCACCAGCGCCTGACAGCCGGAAACCGCGCGCATCCACGTCTCGCTGATGTGCCCGATATCCGTCGCCACGCCGCAGCGCAGCCCCTGACAGTCAAAGGCGAACCCGACGGGATCGGCCGCATCGTGCGGAATCGGGAACGGATGGACATTGAGCGCGCCGATATAAAAATCCTCCCCGGTGTAAAACGTGCGCATGCACTTTTGCGGAATCCCGGTCTCCCTCTGCAAAATGCCCTGCCACGTGCCCTCGTTGGCATAGACTGGCATTCCGTACCGGCGGCAGAGCACGCCGAGCCCGCGAACATGGTCGATATGCTCGTGCGTGACCAGAATCGCGTCGATGTTCCGAATATCCACGCCGATTTCGCGCAGATTGGCCTCCACGCGCGCGGCGCTCATCCCGGCGTCCACCAGGAGCTTCACACCGCCGCAGGCCATATAAACGCTGTTTCCCGACGAGCCGGAAAACAGCGGGCAAAGGTTGAGCTGCATGACTTTACAAATTCCTCTCTATCCGTTACAATCCATAGATGTATTATAGCGCAACTCCGGCGCCGCGTAAAGGAGAAGAAACACGATGGAGCATTATCGCCTGTGGGGGCGCGTCATCAGCCGCCACCGCATTGTAAAAAACGAAACCGTCGAGATTCACGACGGGGATATCGAGTCCGCCTTTCTGGAGCTTTGCCGCCGCTTCGACGTGCAGCGCCCGCTGCAGCTGCCCAAGCATAACCGCGAATGGGAGAAGTTCGGCCGCACGTTTTACACGAAGGAGCATTTCACCGAGCCCATCGACTTTGACAAGCTCGAAGTCGAGCTGCTCACCCCGGACGGCGAAAAGAAGCACAGCGGCCCGCGCACCCCGCTGATGGACGCTTGAGCGCGCCGGTCGTCGGCCGTTTCGCGCCCACGCCGAGCGGGCGGCTGCATTTGGGCAACCTGCTCTGCGCGCTGATCGCGTATCTCTCCGCCCGCAGTCAGGGCGGGCGCTTTCTGCTGCGCATCGAGGATCTGGATACGCCGCGCTGCCCCAAGCGCCTGTGCGACGCCGCCGTTTCCGATCTGGCGTGGCTGGGCGTCGCCTGGGATGAACCGCCGCTCGTGCAAAGCGAGCGCACCGACGTCTATCGGCGCTATTTTGACGTGCTCGATGAAAAAGGGCTGCTCTATCCCTGCTTTTGCACCCGCGCGCAGCTCCACGCCGCCGATGCGCCCAACCGCGGCGACGACATGCCTGTTTACGCCGGCACATGCGCCCGTCTCTCCCCGGAGGCCGTCGCGGAGAAGCTGAAAACCCGCCGCCCCGCGTACCGTCTGCGCGTGCCGGATGAAACGATTGCCGTCTGCGACCGCCACTACGGGCTGTATCAGGAGAATCTCGCGCGCGACTGCGGTGATTTCATTCTGCGCCGCTCCGACGGGCTTTTCGGCTATCAGCTCGCCGTCGTCGTGGATGACGCGCTCAGCGGCGTAAACGAAATCGTGCGCGGGCACGACATCCTGTCCTCCACGCCGAGACAGCGCTATCTCCAGCGCCTTTTGGGCTTTGAAACGCCCGCCTACGCGCACATTCCGCTGCTTGAGGACGCGCAGGGCCGCCGCCTTGCCAAGCGCGACGGCGACACCGACCTGTCCGCGCTCTCCAAGCGCTTCACCCGCGAGGACATTCTCGGCATGCTGGCCTACAGCGCGGGGATTCTGCCCGAAAACCGCCCCGCGACCATGGAGGCGCTGATCGGCGCGTTTGACTGGAAGAACGTCAAAACGGAGGATATGCGCCTGCCGCCGTCCTTCCAATTTGCCGCCCGTTCCACTTGATATGATAAAAGAGACTGTCAAGCTTAACCTAACCATTTCAAGAATTAAAATCTGGCATTTTCAGGATATGGGGCTTTGCCCCATCGCCCCACCAAAGGGCTTTCCGCTCGCCCTTTGGAAACCTTCGGGCGCATGCCCTTCGTTTTATTCTTGAAACATCAGGTTTATTGGCTTAACAGTCTCTTTTTCATTTAGTCCCTTTGCGTTCTGCGCAGGGCGCAGGAGAGCGCCGCCAGCGCCAGCGGCATGAGGTAGATCACCGGGAAGCCATAGCGATCCTGATGCTCGATGCACGGGCCGCAGAGAATGACCGCCATCGTCAACATCTGCGGAAGCAGGATCGTCAGCATCCCGCGCGCTTTTCGGCTGCATGCAATCGCGCAAGCGCCCAAAAGCACCGCGCAGTAAAAGCCCAGCGTATTGAGCTGAAGCGCAAACGGGATCGCCAGCGCGACCTGACGCAGACTGCTTTCCATCTTCTCCAGTCGGGTCAGCGTCCCGCTTCGGTGAATATCCAGCGCTTCTTCCTCCTGCGCGGAAAGCCCCGTTCCCGTGAAAATCGCCAGATTGTAGGTGCTCACGTCGAACAGCAGCGCATTTTGGATGATCGTCGCAGACAGATAGCAGCCGGGGTGCCGGATCATCTGGCTCGCCCACGCCTGTCCATACGCCAGCCAGTCGCGCGGCGTCGCCGTCTTCCGATACATCGCCTTCACCGGGTCGGAAAGCTCCGGCTGATAGCGTTTTGCCAGCTCGTCGTAAACCAGCACCCCGTCGATCGCCGCGCGCTCTTCGTCGGTGACTTCCGAGGCGTATTCCGAAACAAACCGCGCCGTCTGCTGAAACGGCAGGGACAGCGCCTCGCCCAAGCTCGCCGCCTGCGGATGAAAGCGCGCGTCAAACGCCGCGTCAAACCCTGCGCCGAGCAGAAGTGGAAGCGCCGCAACCGCGGCAATCGCCGCCCGTCGTTTTCTGCCGCGCGTTCCCAAAAACAGCGCCGCGCAAATCGGAATCCAGACCATCGCGCCGTTCGGGCGCATCCGAAGCATCAAAAACGCGGACAGGGTCATGCGGAGCACAAACCCCGCGCCGAACCCGTCACTCTCCTTTTCCAGAAAACGCTGTCGAACCATCTCGCAGAGCATCAGCAGCATCGCGTAGCTGTAAGGAACATCCTTGAGGATCACCGTGATGTTGTCGCAGTACACCGGCGCGAAAGCGCACAGCACAAGCGAAAGCGCCCGCAGCCAAGCCGGCGCGCAAAGCCTGCGCATGATCCACTGGCTGTACCCGATCACCGCCGCCGCAAAGACCGCCTGCACCAGCACATAGGCAAACAAGCCCGCGTTTCCGCTGCCCAGCGCATGCCCCAGCCGGGTCGTCCCCAGCAGGAAGAACGCCAGAAGCGTCGGATGATGCTTGCTCCACGGCAAAAGCCCCAAAATCTGGTCAAACTGAGATTGCGTATCCGAATTCATGGAAGCCGGATAGCTGACCGCCAGATGCGGCAGCCAGCAGAGCAGCACGGCGGCCATGCAAAACAGCAGGGTATGCGCCCGATACGCCCTGCGCAGCGCGCCGTCTCTTTGTATCCGCAAATCCAGTCTTCCGTCCAGCCCGGCCTCCAGCAGGCGGAAAAGCAGCTCGAACAGGCTCGCCATGCCCAGCGCCAGCACCGCCGCCTTGAGCTTCTGGCTGCCGGAAAGGAAGGGCTGATTCAGGTCGTTCGTGTTGACCACGCTGACCGCGATCACCTGCCAAACGCCGAGAAACAGCGCCGCCAGCCGAACCCGAAGCCCCGCTTTGGTCAGGCGCTCGTCCGCCCAGCTCAGCGCCAGAAGACACACCAACGCCGCCAGCGCCACCGCGCCGCTCGTCCCCACGAGCGACTGGCCGATGTTGACGTAATTGTCGCCGCTGCGCACGTTCAAATCCATAAACATCGCCCACGCCATCAGCCCGGCGCGCAGCACATTTCCGATTTTCAAAGCGCTCATTTGTTTTTCGTCACATACACCGCCGTCGCGACGGGTACCTCCTGCTCCGTGCCGGAACGGGTATACGCGCCGTCCGCCGGGAGGGTGATGGCCTCGCCAATCAGGTAGAATGTGTAAACGCCGCCCTGCTCCACCTCGTCCGCCGTGGACAGCACGACGTACAGCGCATCCTCCCACACGCCGGTGGCGGGATTGCTGACGCAGACCAGCGCGCACGGCTGACCGTCGTAATCCGTAAATTCCATCACCTTGCCGCGCAGGATGAAGCGCTTCTGCGCGTACTGCGCGGGCTTTTTCGCCAGCTCGTCGTAGTCAAGCGCGATCATCTTCTGCCGGAACTGGGCGATCAGCTCGCGCTGCGTCCATTCCCGCGTGAGGGTGATGCTCCGGGTGCTCTGGGCAAAGCCGTCCGCCTTCGCGCGGAGGGTGAAGGTCTCCGTGCCCGCCTCGCTCATAAACACGCGAACGGAGAACCCGCCGTTCTTCCCTGCCTTGACGTTGGTATTCATGCCCTTGCCGTCGATATACACCGTCGCATTCGGCTCGGTCACGCCGCGCACGGTCACGCTGCCGCCGGTGAACGTCGTGCTCTCCGGCTCGGTGATCTCCAGCCGCGCGTCCGGCTTTTCGTAGCGGATCGTGAACGTCGCGGTATCTTCCCCAGCCGTCACCACCAGCTCATGGTCGCCTTCGTCCGCCAGCTTGACCTTCAGGGAGAAGCTGCCGTCCTTCTTCGCGCCGGTCTTGGCGAGCTGCTTTCCGCTCTCCTCCACCCGGATCTCCGCAGAAGCCGCGGCATGGCCGGACAGCGTGAGCTGCGCCGAGGTCGTATACGCCGGGATTTCGTCCAGCGTCAGGCTGCCGCTGGTCTCCACCGCCGCGCTGCCCAAAATGGGTTCGGGCGTGGCGGTCGGCTGCATCGTGGCCGTGGCCTGCGGCGTGGGCGTCGCCTGCCCGAGCGAGGAAAGCAGCTTCATGCCCGAAAGGAGCTGCTCCATGCGCGCGTCGTCCGCCTTGTCCGGTTCGCGGCCCACGATGGTCTGCTCGATCATATACAGTTTGCCCAGATGCAGCGTCGCGTAGCGCAGGCTGTACACCGGCATGGACGCATACATGGCCGAGCTGGTCAGGCGCACGCAGGCGGGCGCGGTATCGACATAGGCGCAGGTTTCATACAGGCCGCTCATTTCAAACTGCGCCAGAAACGCGAGCCGCTGCTTCTGCGTCATCTTGTCCATATCCTGCACATCGGCGAATTTTCCCGCGTCCGTCACGCTGACGGCAATCTGCCCGCCGTCGTCCGGGATGACCTCCATCACAATGCCCGAGGCCACATAGCTGGCCAGCACGGCCTCGCTGCTCGTGCCCAGCGACTTGAGCAGCGCCTCGTGCTCGCCCAGATTCGTCTGCGTGAGCACGGTTTCATCCTCCCGCTGCGTGTAGCGGAATCCTTCGTAGGGAAAAACATACGTCGCCGTCTGCGCGAGCGCGCCCGCGCCCAGCGCAAGCAGCCCGGCGCACAGCAGCATACAAGCCTGTCGTTTCATCGAGAAAGCCCCCTTTGGGTGTCGGCGGTTGTTTTCTTATTTTTTCGCAACGTCGCGGCTCATGGCCGAAAGCTGCGCGAGCGCAAACATGAACATCAGGTTGATGGGCAGCATCGCGCTGAGCGTCGCGCTCTCCATCATGCCGATGAGCAAACCGGCGAACGTCATCATGCAAAGCCCCAGCGCGCCGCGCGGCCGCTTGGGCGCAAAGAAGACGCGAATCGTCTGCCAGACCGCAATCGTCAGGAAGACGATCTGCGGCACCAGACCGATCAGGCCGAAATCGGCCGCCCACTGCAGGTAGGCATTGTGAACGGCTATGCCGTCCGTCCATGAAATATACTGACCGATTTTGTGCCCCGTCTGGTTGACGCCGTTGCCGATCATCATCATCTTCGGGTTATCGCGCCAGAACATGAAGACGGCGCGCCAAATGTCGGTTCGATTGCTGAACGAGCCGTCCGCGTTGTCCAGCGCGCGTGCCCGCACCTGGCTGACCTGAATGTCCGGCAGTACGGGTTCGGCAACCGCCTCCTCCGTCGGAGCTTCTTCTGTGCTCGGCTCAACCGGCGCTTCCGCCGTCGTTTCTCCGGCGCTCGGCTCGACCGGCGCTTCCGCCGTCGTTTCTTCAGCGCTCGCTTCGGCCTGCTGCGCTTCCGCCTGCTCGGCCAGCGCCGCCTGAAGCGCCGCGTCATACGCCAGTTGGTTGTAGTGCGCAACCGCCGCGCGGGTCATCCTGTCCGCGCCCCAATAGCCGCCGCCCAGTACAACCGCACCGGCCAGCACCGCCGCCAGCAGACCCGCCGCAACATTCCGGCGGCAGAGCGCACGGCGAACGCCGTCAAACGCGGCAGCGGCCAGCACGGCCAACAGCGCATAACGAGACGTGCGGCTCTGGGTCAACACGATAACCGCCATCGACATCACGGCCGGAATCAGGCAGAAGAGCTTGAGAAGGATGTTTCGGTGGTAGCCCACGCCCATCACGCACATCATGCACAGGCTGATGACAATCATGCCCGTGATGTTGTAATGCACGCCGGAACACAGCCATCCCTCGACCGCGCCGAAGCCGAACGGCCCCAGATCGGCGGCGTAAATCGTGCCGCTCCACGCGCAGAACAGAAGCGCCCCGCAGAATACATAGGCGAAGACCGCGCTCAATACGCTCATCGTCGCCATCAGCATTTCGCGCTCGCGCTGCTTTCTCTCGGAAATCGACGCATAAATGCCGAAGAACATCACCGCGTATCCATGCCACGCAGTCACGTTCTTGCCCGTAAAGCCGAAGCGAATCGCAAACGGCACAAGAATCCAGAGATACAGCACAAAGAGCGTCACCACGTCCGCCCTCGCCGGTTCGAGCGAGGACGCGCGCCGCTGCAAGCGCAGCAGGCACAGCGCCGCGCCCCACGGGACGACGATATAGCCGTACAGCAGGCTCATCGGCTCGCGATACCACGCCACAATGGCGCTATCCCCGAGCGTCGCGTATAAAAACGTCACGATCAGGAACAGCGCTTCATTGCCGAACACCGCCAGCACGATATCCCGAATCAGGCTCTGACCGCGCGCGAGCAGCCCGTTTTCTCGTTTCTGTTCAGACATAATTTTCCTCATCCTTTTGATTTGAAAAAAGGCGGGGAGGATTACTCCTCCACGCCCAGCACATCGACGGCAGCCGGGCTTTCCGGCGCGGCAACGGTTTCCTGCGGTTCGTTCGCAGTCTGATTTTCCGCCGGGTTCACCGGCTTGCGCGGGCCGCGGCGGCGGCTGCGGCGGCTGCGGCTGGTGCGGCTGCGCCGCCGGCGGGA
>OLPU01002892.1_pt1 | contig 10904 bp, 10 predicted proteins | sample 1673111 | NCBI WGS metagenome assembly OLPU01 (sample SAMEA3136755, study PRJEB25190) | human gut metagenome | reverse complement strand
TTTTTCAAATACCATCCACTTATTATCTATATTTAATAATATTTGTCCATCCTGTGGTCCTATTTGATATACATAGCCGTTTCCGAAATTAGATTGATTATTTACATTAGGTATATCATCTTGGTTAACCATAGATGTTATTTCTCCGTCCATTGTTCCACATTTCATTGGCATTGCATTTTCTTTTTCAGTGTTATAGTACAACTCATCATTTACCATGACTAATTGCTTTAAATTTTCTTTATTGAAATTTTCATGATAATATTTATTATCTTCTTGTGTTTTTGGTTGTATAGTAGCATCATATGTTTTACTGAAACCAATAAAAAGAAAAACTATTGTTATTATACATAGCGAAAAATTTATTTTTTTCAAGTTTTATCCCTCCTTCAATTTTTAAATCTTATATAGATGTAACTTATATAAAGCAACTCGTATTATGATACAATTAGTGAAAACTTTATATTATTATACATAATTTACACATTATAATTCCAGTATTTATTAAAATAAATTCTAGTTTAAACAAATATTGGCTTTCTAATTTTAAATTCTTTAACCAGAGAGAGTAGATAGATTTGTTTATTACACAAACCTATCTACTCTCTCGAATAGCAGTTTTCTTTTTTAATGTAGATATAACTATAAATTTTTATATTGTAGCTTGTTTATAAGCATCTTTTACTATTTCACATATATAGTAAAGTTCATTTATTGGGATTGTTATATTCAAGTTATCAGTTAATTCTTCTAGCGCCCTGTTTATTACGTTTACATACTTTTCATTATTTATAATATAGCTAGACATTTCTTCTTGAGGGGTTAAAATAAAGTCTTTAAGAAAAATTCTTTCTATAGCACAGGATAAATGAATAAAGATTTTTGTTATGCTAGAGTTTGTTAATACAATTTCTAAATTCTTTTCGATAGCATTTATAAAGTTAAATACAAGTGGTTTTATCTTGTATGCTGAGAATATAGTTAAATACTTGTCTATAGCATCACAAGTAATATTTATTGCTATATCTTTTGTTAAGGCTGTAACTATTTTATTTTCAGTATTTTTATTTTGTACTCCTATTAAAGAAAGAAGTTTATTAACACCATTATGCAATACGATATCCTCCAAAGATATAAATGGAATATCGTTTGTATCTGGATTTATACTACCTACAATAGCTATTGTTTTCTTATCAATAGATGTTCGATGTATTATGTCTCTAAGTTGAGTCTTACTTTCTAAATTTAAAGGAATTATTTCTATATCATAAATATTATTATCTTTTAATATATTCTTTAAGTTGTAATGAAGGTAGTTTGCCACGCCTTCACCTGAATTACAAACAGTATATATTAACTTCTTTTTATTTATTGAAAGGTGGTTCTCTATTTTTCTATTAAAGCTATAAGAAAGTTTGTTATTCATTCCTATTAAATCATGAAGTATATCATCCATATCACTCTTTAAAAATATGGACTTTCTAATAGCTTCGATAACTAATAATATATTAGTTGAATTAACAGTTACAATATTTATTCCAGTTTTATCTTTTATGACTTCATCAAGAGTAGTTAGTGACCCCATATCAGCAAATAAAATTAATCCTTTTTTAAAGGTCCCTGGTTTTAATTTTTCTAAGAATAGAGGTAATATCTTACTTGCATCCTCAGTAAGAGGCATATCAATAGCTAAAGCAAAATTAATGCTAAGTAAGTCGTTAGCAACATCTGCTATATTACTAGCTAAAGACTCTCCATGGGCGGCTATCATAATACCTACAGAATCAAAATTTTCTTTAGATTTTAAGGAATCTATTATAATCATTAGATTGTTAAGTTCTTCAGTTGGACAGTATATATTAAATTTAACTTCAAGAGTTTTAACAATCTTTTTGCAAACTGATTGAATTTCTAAAGGTATATCAAATAAGTCTGTAGTTTTAGAAAGTTGTTTAGTATCACTATTGTAGTCTTTTAAATTTTTAAGATATAAAGCAAGTGCTGCATATGAACTTCTATCAATTACAAGATTTAAATCATCATATAAAATATCAGATAGGGTTGATATTATTTCTGAAGTTTCATCATCTAAAAAATCTGGATACATTTTTTGTAATGTAAGATTTTTTGCAATTAGTTGGGTATAATCAGAAAAAGTTTTCTTAATATCTACATTATCCTTTCCTAAGATATTTAATTGATTATTATAGAATTTTACAAAATCATATGTGGGTGTTGGAGCTGTTTTAAATATTTGGCTTCCAGGTGAAAATTTATATTCATTTTTATCTAAAAGAAGTTCAACCTTTTGTCTAGTTGAGATTTCTATGTTAGATAGAGTGTTGTTAGTATAAAGTGGTAATGAGTCTTTGGTTATATGAACTTTATTTAAGTTGTTAAGCCTACTATCTAAATATGATCTAGCAACGGATAGTTGAATGTCACTTGCTAGTTGACCTATATTTCCATGAGGATTATATAACATTAAGTCTGATAAACAGTTTTTATCAACATGTATTGGCATATTTATTTTTTTAGACTCTGCACTATATAAATTGTTAACTAGCATTAGTTTTTCACTTAAGGTTCTCTCTTTAAGACTAGGAATTCTTATGGATGATGGTATTCTTCTTAGGAATGTAGTAAGCAGCATAGAGTTAGGGTTTTCTGTTGTAGCTGCTATTATTAGAACCTTAGCAGTTCTCTCCGAAGAAGTTTCTCCAAGTCTTCTAAATTTCTGTTTATCAATATATAAGAAGAGCATTTCTTGTCCCTCTGGAGGAAGTCTATGGATTTCGTCTAAAAATAAAACACCGCCATCAGCTTCTTCTATTAGTCCCTTTTTATCATTATCTGCACCAGTATATGCTCCTTTAACAGTACCAAATAATTGAGCAACTAATAGGTTTGGATTATTAGCATAGTCAGCACAGTTAAATACTACAAAAGATGAGTTTTTGCTAAACACATTATTTTGTACACCATACTCATACATGACTTCAGCAAACAGACTTTTACCAACACCAGATTCTCCAAGAAGTATAGTATGAAGTCCATTAGGATAAAGTATTGATGACTTACCCAATTTTACTATACCTGCCAAACTATGATTTGAACCTATTAATTTGTTAAAAGGATCCAAATTCTTAGTATTATTAACTTCTTTCTCATTTGAAGAATCTAAAATTGTCACTAAATCTGCTAAAGAAGAGCATTCTAGACATTCACAATCTAAAAGGATTTGAAATATATTTTCAAAGTGCTCTCTATCAAAATATTTAGTGGGTTTTCCTTTAATTTTTATAAGTAAACCATCTTTATAAAGTTTATTTAAATCCGAAGAAGCATTATTTCTAAGTATACTAAGGCTTTCAGCTATATCTAAAGAGGAAATGCCTAAAGTTGGATTTTCCTTTATATCCTGAATGGTAATGTTTTCGCAAAAGTCCTCAATATGCTTTTTAATGACCTCAATTCTCAACAAACTAATCTACCTCCTAAAAGAAGAATTCTTAATTATAAGTGCTAGATATCTAAATTTATCTAAGGAATATGAGTAGAAGTTATAGTAGGATTCACAGAAATAATTAAGATTATCTTTTTGATTTTCTCTATGACGTCTACAACCACCTCGACAAATTAATATATATTTACATAACTTACATTTAGTACTTATTTCAGTGGATTCTTTTAAAAAGTTAATTGTTCCTTCATTTTTATGAATGTCATCAAAGGAGTCTTTAAGTATATTTCCAATATTGTAATTTTCATAGGTATAAAAATCGCATGGATATACTGAACCATCACTTTCAATAATATGTTGGCATGAGCATACTCCTCTCATATCACAAGCTTCGTAGTCTTGATTTAAGAATAGTCCTAATATATTATCAAATAATCTTATACTTACATAATTGTTGTTTAATGCATCCTTATACCATAGATCAAATGTTTTAATGAGAAATTTTTCGTACTCTTTAGGGGTAAGTGAATATTTTTCTAAAGTCATAGAAGTATTTTCTAAGGGCTCTAAACAAGGATTAAATTGAATATATTTATAGTCATTTTTCTTGTAGAAGTTATAAATACCTTCAACCTTTTTACATAAAGCTGAAGTTATAACAGTAAGAATATTAAAGTCAACATCGTATTTTTTTAATATAGTAATACCTTTATTAACGCTATTAAAACTACCATCATTTTTATAATCAAGTCTGTTTAAATTATGAATATCCTTATTTCCGTCTAGAGAAATACCAACAAGAAATTTATTTTCTTTTAAGAATTTTCCCCATTCATCATTCAGTAATGTACCATTTGTTTGAATTGAGAATGAGAAGCTTGTACTATAAGTTATTTCTTTAGTGTATTTAATAAGCTCTTTATAAAATTCTAGGCCCACAAGAGTAGATTCTCCTCCTTGAAAACCTATAGAACAATGACCACCATTACAATAGTCAGCAGCTTTTAAAACGATTTCTTTAAGATTAGAAAGTTGCATGAAGCCATAGTCTTTTATATCTCTTGCATCAGCAATAGAGTGATAGAAACAGTATTTACACTTTAGGTTACATTTACTAGATGACGGTTTTATCATTAGACTTAAATTTCTTTTCATTTTCTTCCCTCCCATATTAAATAAATACTGAAATAATATTATAGAAATTTAAAATAATTAAGGCTATTAACACTATATTAAATACTTTTAGAATAGTTTCGCTTAAACATAGCTTATTAAACCTAGAGCCTATTATTCCTCCTAGGATTCCTCCAAGAACCATAAATGGTAGGATGCTTAAGTCAAATCCACTGAAACCAGAAGAAGCTGCAACGGTTACTAGCTTTGAAGCTTGAGAAAATAATATAGTTATTATTGAATTAACAGCTGCTTCCTTTGTATTCATTGAGAAGAATATTGTAAGAACGCAAACATTTATTGGTCCTCCTCCTATACTTAAGAAAGATGCTATTGATCCTAAAAGCAAGCCTATTGCTATACATGCTAAAGAATTTTCTATATGGTAGCTTTTAAATTTATTTTTATTATTCATGTATATGTATACAAGAATTAGTAGTATAGCTAGTACAAAGTTTTGTATTACTGTAACTATTGTTGGTTGAACTAAGGTTAAAATGAACTTTACTAGTTTTTCTCCTATAAGACCTCCAAAGATTGAACCTATACCAATAAGCACAGTTTTTCTTACTTCGATTTTAAATTTATAACGTATTTGTTTGATTATAGAAACTATGGCCATAGAAAAAACAGTGAATGACGACAATACACTTATTGTTGATAAGTTATAGTCGCCTAAGAAATCTAGAATCGGTTTTATTATTACTCCGCCACCAAGGCCTGCCATTGAACCTAGGGTAGTAGCCACTAAAGCAATAAATAAGTAAATTAAATTCATTTGTTCTTCCTCCAATTCAAACTTTTATAAAAAATCTATACTATCTATATTAATTTCAATTTCTATAATTTTCAAGCAGATTTCAAACTTATTAAAAAATAAAAAAATACAATTGTACATGAAGAGTATTATCTTGATGATCATAAACAGTATCATTTTTTTATAAAGAGTATTAATGAGTATTACAGATGTTTGAAAACGTTATAAATACTTGCGATACTAATTTTGGCACGTTACTTGCTTTAAATAAAGGTATAAGGAGGGAGTACATAAATGAAAGAAATAGGAATCATATTAATAAGTCATGGGCATTTTGCAGAGTATGCAATGAAGAGTGCTGAAATGATAGTTGGGAAGCAAGAAAAGTATAAAATAGTTTCGGTTACTGATGATAAAGATTTAGAAAATGTTTTAGAGGAGCTTAGAGAAGCTTATAAAGAATTAAAAGATGAAAGAGAAGTAATTATTCTAGCAGATATATTTGGAGGAACCCCATGTAACGCTAGTTCAAGAATGATATTAGATGGATGCGATGTAGTAGTTTATACAGGGTTTAATTTACCAGTTCTATTAGAACTATTATTAAATAGAGAATTACCAACTGAAGCAATTAAAGAAAGATTAGAAGAAGTTTATAAAGAAGCATTTATAGATATAAACAAGAAGTTATCAGTAAAAGAAGATGAGGAAGAAATATCTTTATAGAGAGTTTAAGGAGGAAATAAAAATGGGTGTTAAATTAGTAAGAATTGATGACAGATTAATACATGGACAAGTTTGTTCAACTTGGATTGGAGACTATGGTATAGAGCAAGTACTAATAATTAATGATAAGGTAAGCAAGGATCCAGTACAAAAATCAGTAGTAGGACTTGCAGCACCAGCAGGAGTAAGAGTTTTAGTATTTGGTGTAGATCAATTTATAGAAGTATTAAAGAAGAATCCAATAAATAAAGATACTTTGTTATTATTTACAACATCAACAGATGTATTAAAAGTAGTAAAAGGTGGATTAGAAATTAAAAAGGTAAATGCTGGAGGAATGAGATACAACGAAACTAGAAAGAGACTTACAAAGTCAATTTCAGTAACACCTGAAGAGGAAAGTGCATTTAAAGAACTTATGGATAAAGGTATTGAAGTGTTTGTACAAATGGTACCTAAGGATGATGTAGTACACATGAAGGATCTTATTTAAAATTTATAAATAAATTAATAATAAAGGAGAAGTTATTATGTTAATCAAAGCATTATTAGTAGCTGTTTGGGCAGGTATATGTGCATGGGACCAATATGGACCACATTTAGGTTTCAGAAAACCATTACTTGCAGGTGCAGTAACAGGACTTATTTTAGGTGATTTAACTCAAGGTCTTATAATTGGAGCAACATTAGAATTAATGTGGTTAGGAGTTAACAACGTAGGTTCTTATGTTCCACCAGATGTTATTTCAGGTTCAGTAGTTGGTGTAGCAATTGGTATTTTATCAGGAGGTGGAGAAGCTACTGGTGTAGCAGTTGCAATTCCAGTTTCATTATTAGTTCAACAACTTGATATGTTATGTAAAACAATTAGTATTTCTCTAGTACACAAAGCAGATAAAATTGCTGAAACAGGTGACTTTGATAAGATTGATAAGCTTCAATACATGGGTGGTGGTTTAATTTTCTTAAGTAGATCAGTACCAACATTTATAGCTGTATTTCTAGGAGCAAGTGCAATTGACTCTATTATGGCAGCAATACCAGCAAGCGTAATGACTGGTTTAACAGTTGCATCAAAAGCAATTCCAGCAGTAGGTATCGCAATGTTATTAACTATGATGCTTAAAAAGAATATGTGGATGTTCTTAATATTAGGATTCACATTAACTGCATACTTAAATTTACCTACATTAGCATTAGCTTTAATTGGCGCATGCTTTGCAGGGATTTATGACTTAATTATGACAAATAAGCAAAATGAATCATCCGTCAATAAAGTAGCGACAGTAGCTGTTGAAGTAGAAGAAGGTGTAGAAGGAGGCTGGGATCTATAATGGCTAACTTAATTGATAAAAAGGATTTAAAGAAAGTATTTTGGAGATCACAAATATGCCAATTCTCTCATAACTATGAAAGAATGCAAAGTTTAAGTACAGTTTATATATTAAAGCCAATTTTTAAGAAGCTTTATAAGAGTAAATCAAAAGAAGAAAGAGCTAATGCTATGAAGAGACACTTAGAGTACTTCAATACTCACCCTATAGCAATGCCTTTCATCTTAGGTATAGTATCAGCTATGGAAGAGACAACAGATGAAGATCAAAAAGAATCAGTAATCTCAATGAAGACAAGCTTAATGGGACCTTTGGCCGGTATTGGAGACAGTATGCTTAACTTCACATGGATGCCTATTGCAGGGTCAATTGGTGCAGCTTTTGCTTTAGATGGAAACATATTAGGTGCAATATTAATGTTCTTAATGATCAACTGCTTATACTTTCCACTAAAGTATTATGGTGTAACTAAAGGTTACTCTAAGGGCATGGAGGTTTTAGGCGGAGAAGATAATGGGAAAGGTATATTTGATAGATTAGCTAATATGGCTAATGTTCTTGGAGTTATAGTTGTTGGTGGCTTAATTGCCACAACTGTAAAAGTAACACTTGGTGTTCAAATTGCAGCAGGAGAAAATCCATTAATGCTACAAGAAATGCTCGATAAAGTAATGCCAAGTTTAATTCCATTTGCATTAACATTCCTTTGTTATTACTTATTAAAGAAATCTAACGGTAAGAATGCTGTTTGGGTAATATTTGGAGTATTAATAATAGCAGTATTATTATCAATGGCTGGAATTATAGTATAGAAATAAAAGAAGATGTGAACTTGAATTTTTGACTTTACATCTAAATATTAAAGTAGACAAGCTAATAAGTTGATTGTTGCTTGTCTACAATGATATTAATTGAAATTTATTAAGTTTGGAGGAGATTTTTATGAGAACAGTCGTAGTTTTAATGGATACGTTAAAGAGAAATATGATGGAAGTCTATAATAAAGAAACTTGGGTAAAGACTACTAATATAACTAAATTCTCAAAGGAAGCAGCTACATTTGATAATCATTGGGTTGGATCTGCTCCATGTATGCCTGCAAGAAGAGATATACTTACTGGACGTTTAAACTTTTTAGAACGATCTTGGGGACCAATAGAACCATTTGATATAACACTTCCTAAAGTGTTAGCAGAAAAAAATGTATTTAGTCATATAGTAACAGATCATCCTCACTACTTTAGATTAGGTGGAGAGGATTATATTCAACTATTCTCTACTTGGGATTTCTATAGAGGACAAGAAGGAGATCCATGGATATCAAAAATTGATGATCCATTATTTATGCCAGATGATTATTATGGGAAATTAAGAAGACAATATCAATGGAATAGAACAAAGTGGGAAAAAAAGGAGGAAGAATATCCAACTCCAAAGACATTTAATGCAGCTTGTGAGTGGTTAGAAGATAATAAGGAGCATGATGACTTCTTCCTAATGGTAGAAACTTTCGATCCACATGAGCCATTTGATGTTCCAGAGGAATATATGAAAATGTATGGTTGTGAATATGAAGGAGCGTATTTTGAAACTCCAAATTATAATGAGGTGGATGTACCTGAAGATGCTTTAGATTATATAAATAAGAGATATGCTGCGTTGCTTACAATGACAGATAAACATTTTGGAAAATTAATAGATAAGTTAAAGGCTCTTAATATATATGAAGATACTTTAGTTATAGTAACTACAGACCATGGATATTTCTTAGGAGAAAGAAATTACTTTGGTAAGAACTATATGCATATGTATAATGAGTTAGCTCATATTCCTTTATTAGTACACTTCCCAGGAGGGCAGATGGAAGGAGAAAGAGTAAATGTATTAACTCAAAATATTGATATTATGCCAACAGTTTTAGATTATTCAGGAGTAGAAATTCCAGAAGATGTTCAAGGAACTTCCTGGAAAGCAATACCTGAAGGTGGAGAATATAACAGAGAATATGCTTTATATGGTTACCATGGAATAGCAATGAATGTTACAGATGGTGAACACACATATTTTAGAGCACCTAACAAAGAAAATAAGCCATGCTTTGAATATACATGCATACCAACAACAATTAGAAAGTATTTAGGAAAAGGAAGAGAGGGGGAAATAGAAATGGGTAGGTTCTTAAAAAGAACTGATTACCCTGTTTATAAAATCCCAATAGAAAATCCTTCAATACTAGATAATGTTGATGATGCTTTAAAATATACTTCTGAAAGTAAGTTGTTTAATATAGTTGAAGATTATCCTCAAGTAAATCCAATAAAGGATGAAACTTTAGAAAATAAATATATTGATCTTTTAAAAAGAGGATTAGAAGAAATGGATGCTCCAAAAGAGCAATTTGAAAGACTAAATCTAAAATAGTAGGAGGAAAATTTGATGAAAGTAATAATTGCATCAGATAGCAAGAGTGTAGAATTTAAAAATGGTATAAAGGAAGACTTACTTAACAAAGGTTATGAAGTCATAGATAAAACAGAAGGAAAAGAAGTTGATTTTTATGATGCCTCAAATTTAGTATGTGAAGCAATTCTTAATAAGGAAGGGGTAAGAGGTATCGTAGTAGATGAATATGGTACAGGCTCCTTTAATGTATGTGCAAAACATAAGTATATAGTATGTGCACAGGTAGCTGATGAACATTCAGCTAAGATGACTAGAGACCATAATAATACTTCAATAATAACAATGGGATCTAAGGTTACAAGTTTAGAAATTGGAAAAAGAATTTCAGAAAAATTTGTTTCATCTGAATATTCAGGTGGAAGACATCAAATAAGAGTAGATATGTTAAATAAGATGGCATAGGAGGAAAAAGAAATGATTATATCAGTTGGATGCGACCATATAGTTACACATGTTAAAAATAGCGTAGTTGAATATTTAAAGTCAAAGGGACATGAAGTTATAGATAATGGTACTTATGACCATGTAAGAACTCACTATCCAATATACGGAAAAGCTACTGCTGAAAAAGTAGTAAATGGAGAGGCAGATTTAGGAATAGTAATCTGTGGTACAGGAGTTGGTATAACAAATTCAGCAGCTAAGATCAAGGGAGCTAGAGTTGCTCTAGTAAGAAATGTTGAAACAGCAAGATATTCTAAAGAAGAATTAAACATAAATATTCTTGGTTTTGGTGGAAGAATTACTGGAATTGGATTAATGGAAAACATTATTGATGTATTCTTAGAAACTGAATACAAGCCAACAGAAGAAAACAAGAAGTTAATTGAAAAGATAGATAACATGATAGAAAAAGATTATGCAAATGGTGATGAACATTATTTTGATGAGTTCAATGAAAAGTGGGAAAGAGGAGAATATCATGATTAATATGATAGTGTAAAGTTTCGTATGAAAAAATAGCCAGAGGCTAATTTTTCATATTACT